>Ga0209367_1002389_pt1 | contig 24753 bp, 14 predicted proteins | sample WorMetLIZISLAND2_FD_187412 | JGI IMG/M metagenome (GOLD analysis project Ga0209367, IMG submission 187412) | Marine gutless worms symbiont microbial communities from Max Planck institute for Marine Microbiology, Germany - Olavius geniculatus... ... | reverse complement strand
GTAACGGTGCAAGATAGACGCTTGGTTCCAATGGACCACCAATAGGAAACCACATATGCCGAGTCGAATGGTCACGTGACCGATGACGTCACGTGACCCCAAAAGGTCAAACTCGTGACCCCAAAATTTTTGAAGCCCCGTATCTCCGTATCCGTGCAAGATAGACGTATGGCCATCATTGACTATGCCATCATTGACTACCAATAGGAAAGATCTCTCACCGAGTTCGATGGTCACGTTCTGATGACGTCACGTGACCCCTAAAGATCAAAAGTTTGACTCCAAAATATTTAAGGTTCATTGTCTTCATGGCTGTGGAAAGCAGATGGCTTATAATTGACCATTAACATAGTTTAAAAACTGTGTTATTGTAATAAAACAGCAAATATAAATGTACAAAACATCAGTTTATACACTTGTTAATGGCGACTTGCAATGAGTGACACATCGAAAACAGCAAAAATCATAAAAAGGTGATATTATTCAACAGCAAATTGACAGTTAGGCGATGTGATGGTGAGTGATATCACCTTTTTATGATTTTTTCTGTTTTCGATGTGTCACTCATTGCATGTCGCCATTAACAAGTGTATAAACTGATGTTTTGTACATTTATACTCAATAGACATCAATAGATGAAAGGTCTGATAGCAGCTGCCAGAAGTATACATTGTTGATGGAGATGCGGATGAAGGTGAAATTTGATGAGTCTGCTGCTGCAGCCATTGGCGTGACTGGATGTGGCCATGTTGCATGAATGCCTATTGCGCATATAGACCTACTTAGTTAGCGGCGTTTTGGGTTGGAAAGTACAGTTTTTAAGAAGTTACAATTTTTGCAAATTTCCGACCGATGAGATTATGAGTGCTCGACATTTTAATTTCGCTTCTAAATTTCTAGAAACTGGTGGTGGTTTTCAGCCCCAGATTTTGCATTTTTTTGGACAAAAAATTTCTGGCAAGAGGAAGATTTTTTGACAATTTTCCGACAGCCCAAAATTTCAGGGGAGAATTGTCTGCCCCCGTTCCCTGCCGCCCGGCCACGCCGCCACTGTACCCAGCACAAAGATATTACTGAGAAAAACTGTTGACTAATGCTTGTGCTTTTAAAAAATTCTGTGCAGCAAATGTGCCCATATGCTGGGCCGTTTCTTCTACTTTTAGCAACCGTGTTAACTGGATAGTAGCGCGGGTAATTTGCATGGATGGCAGTACACGACGTCTTGCACAAATTGAAAAAAAATCGCCCCAAAGACATCGTGTACGGCCGAAACCAGACAAACCGCTGTTCAACACACGTATTTAATGCAGAAAATAAACCAGAAAAACTTTTTAAAAAGCCGATTAATTTTTGCAACTGCAAATACCGTATATGTATTCTATATTTATATTTATTTATTTATTCAGTTAGTTATTTATATCTGTATTTGTTTTGTCGTGGCAGGAATTCGTTCCGTTAGAAGACTTAATACGTTTCACTAAGAACTCTACGATATTTACGTCTCACGTTCGAATGCTTGACTCCGATAACTTATCAATTGCTTGCTCAATGTTTAAGGTACAGTACTACACTGAACGATATAAATCATCGCATACAGCCGATTCTTTCTATCTATCGCTTCGTTTCTAAACGTAAACCCAAACCCAATCTCCACCCTTTCTAATTTGTTGTGGATATCTTTCGCAACGTGCTGCTGCGCAACAAGTTGCACAACAAGTGCACGAAGTAGTGGAGTTTGGGATTTTTTCCCGAGCGTCATCATAACCTCGACTGTTTCTTAGAGCTACGGGCAAATCTGTCTGTTCGTATGTCCGTTTTTTCCGTCTGTTTGTCACAGTAGCCTATTTTGCGATCAGTTTAACATTTGATACCCCGTTTACACGATGAAGCAAACATGAAGGAAACCTATTCAAAATGCACGTGCACGACGTGTGCTCTAAGTTTGCTTCATCGTGTGAAGAGGGCATTAGAGCAACTTAGAGCAAACTGGAAGCAAACTTAGAGCACACGTCGTGCACTCTTAGAGCTGAATTGATAACGGTGTATATTGAATAGGCTACGTGTGCTTCATGTATGTTTTCTGTATGCTTCCTCGTTTAAACGGGGTATGATCGGCCCTTAAATTTGTTACCAACTTAACTATTTTGGAAAGCTATTCCCCCCGCCCCCCAATAGACAGCATTCTGAAATTAATGACTGTCTGGAAGATAACCGGGAAGATTATTAGAACTGCCATTACGGTTAATTACATATGCACATGTATAATGAAGTTGGTACATTTTTAGGTTTAGCTCGTTTTTTGTGTGTTTTGTGTTTCTTTAAAGGTTAAACCGAGAGTTCATTTTAGTTCAATTCGGTCGCTTTTACACGGCTTAAAACTAAAACGAAATCGTCTCCAAATCGCATACATTTTTTGCCTTCGTTAATGGCCCGCTGGCAGTCACGAACAGCATGTGGCTTCGTCAGGGGAAATCAGACTCTTCCGTCGACCAGGCTCGATGCTGCCACCGTGCCGCAATAACTCGATCTATTCGCGGTTAACGCTTTATCTCCAGTTTACGCTATTATTATGGGGGCGTCTTTCCTAGAAGGAGGCCCCATCATGTGTTGATCCTGTCCGTCTGTCTGTCCCGTGCCTCCATCTAGAGGGAAAACGAAAAGGCCTACGAATACCAAACTTAGTAGGAAGGGTCCCTGGGACACCAGCACCCCGTGGACCAATTTCAAGGTCAAGGGGTCAGAGGTCAAGGTCACGGCGGCTAATTGCGTTGTTGGCGAAAAATCCCCATAACTTTGCCGCCTGTTGTCCGATCAACTTGAAAACAGCACGCACGTACATAGGACTGAGTCTGCAAGGACAGCCCCATAGCGGGCGGCCCTTCAACGGCCGCACCCTCTTGTACTGCTTGAGCCAGGCAGAAATGCGGCATTCGTGGGTTAAAACTGCGGTTGATACAAACACTTTTCGCAGGCTTGTTCTGAGGTCTCTGTGGTTAGTCGTAAACATTGACGGACAGACGGACAGACGGAGAAATGTGAAGCAGTGATGGGCACAAACTTTTTGTTTTATTTTTAATTAAACTTTAATTGTTTTTCTAATTAAAAATAGTAGTTGAACTCTTAATTAAACTTTTAAAATTATTTTGAAAAAGTTAACCTAAACGTTTTTAAATAGTTAAACTTTTCTCAATTTTTTTCCAACCTTTTTTGACACGATTGACTTTACAAACTTTATTGATTGTTCTGCGTATCCATTGAGATTTAATACTACTGAAATATACAGTAAAACTGCAAGTGAAGTTATAAATTATCTCCTATCATATAACACAGTTCGACAGTTCACCGTATAGACAGTCACAACATATGTCATCATTCATCAAAACTGTTGAATTATTACTCTGTTGCTAACAGAACGTCATTTGATATAGGACTGAGTCTGCATGGCAAACTGCCGGTGAATATTTCGAATTAACTATAAAAATCCAGTTAAATTTTAGTTAGTAACTAGAAAGCAGTCAGAGCCCGCACACCTCCGCCAAAGCAATGTTGTTCGCTAGGTAGCAGCACCATCTTTGGTTTTGCAGCGGTTTCCCTTATGCCCTATTGAAAGCAATGGTAAGGAAAATTTCAAAGTGATCCAGAATCTAGGATTCCTTTCGGATCACGCCCAAAATTGAATCACTGGTAGTTTGGGCCATGCCCGCGACATGCCCTCAAAATTTCAGAAAGATCCGTCCATGATTTTTTGAGTTATTTTGCTAACAGACAGACAAACAAACGAAGTCTGGCAAAAACATTACCTCCGTGGCGGAGGTAACTAATGTTTTGAAGTTAAACTATTCTGTTAACTTAATCTTTTAAAAATATTGTGGTTGATGTCGTTATTGGCGCAGGACGTTCACAGATACATGCGGAGTGGTGAGTCTCGGGGCTCGATGAGCGTGCACGCGCTCATCGCGCAGTGCATCCAGCGCCCGGAACTGCGCGATGAGCTTTACTGTCAGCTGGTACGTTTGATCACCGACAACCCGGCGGTCGAGGACCAGCTTTGTCGGCTCTGGACGCTGCTCTGTCTGTGTGCCGTTTCTTTCAGCCCCAGCCGCTCTCTACGCAAGGTCTGACCCCACCATACACTTGGAACTGAATTTTATTACAATGCTGCAGCGAAAAGGCCAGATTGCACAATGTGGTACATGTATACATTAAGCCTGTAGAGTATACAGTACAATAGAGTATAATAACAAGAAATTTGACTTCATGTTCACGAGACGCGCGAAAGCCTATAGCAGTTCCTGTTCGCAAGCTTTCAGTCTATCTCTAGCCATTTCGTCTCAGTTCACTCTTGGAGTGTGCGCTGCAGCCGAAGATCGCAAAAATCAATAAAAACCCCTTATTTCGGAAGTTTATGATCTTTCAAAGTCATCGATGTTGTTACGACTGAAAAGCTCGTCACTAGTGCTTGTTGTGATGGGTAGCATGCCCATGCCTATCTGCAACCGTTTTCACGAAAGACGGTCTCGCAGACCGAGATCGCCAACAAAATCCATAAAAATCCCCTACTTTAGCGTTAAAGGTCATTTCAGGTCATTGAATTCGGTGGCAATCGAGAGCCAGTGTACGACTTCCCATTAGTGATTAATAGTTACCTGGGCCCTATCTCGCACCGTTATTGAGATACAGCGATTTATTGTCTGTCCAATGCTGTCCAATGCAATGCATAGCATTGGACAGAGTATAAAATCACCTTTGTGTCCGTGCGTCCGTGCGTGAGTCCGTGCGTCCTACATTTCTTAAGCTATCTTTTTTTCCACCTTCCCTTACCCTTCCCCTTTCCCTTCCCCGTCTGTTTCCCTTTTCCCTTTGCCATCTCTTTTTTCTTCCCCTTTTCCTTTCCCTTCTCCATACCTTTTTCTTTTCCCTTTCCCTTTCCCTTTCCCTTGTCCTTTCCTCTTTTCCCTATCCCTTCCCCGTTCCCCTTCCTCTTTTCCGTCCCCTATGCCTTTCCCTTTTTCTTTTCTTTCCCCTTTTCTTTACCTTTCCCTCTTTCCTTTTTCCTTTCCTTTTCTCTTTCTCTTCCCTTTCTTCTTTCCCCTTTTTTCCCCTTTCCATTTTTTCCCCTTCCCTTTACTTTCCATTTCTTTTCTCCTTCCCCTTTTTTCCTTTCCCTTCCGCTTTCCAATTCCCTTTTCCTTCCTTTCTCCATTCTTCTTCCCTTTCCCCTTTCCACCTTCCCTTACTTTTCCCCTTTCCCTTCCCCATCTGTTCCCGTCACCTTTCATTCCTTTTCTCCTTCCCCTTTCCCTTTTTTTCTTTTCCACTTTCCTTTTCCATTCCCTTCCCTTTTCCCTTCCTTTTTCTCTTTCCATTCTTCCGTCTTTCTTTCTGTGTCCAGGTCCGTGCGTCCAATACTTGAGGCGCCATATCTCCGTAACGGTGCCAGATGGAGGCATGGTCACTATGGACCATACATTGGAACGCGGTCCCTGGGAGTCGAATGGTCACGTGACCGGTGACGTCACGTGACCACAAAAGGTCAAAGGCGTGACTCCATTATCTTTGAGGCGCCATATCTCCATAACGGTGCAAGATAAACGCATGGTGTCGATAGTGAATCGAATGGTCTCGTGACTGACAGTGTCTATTGTTTAGTTAAAATAATAGAGAAGTATAAAAGGATCATTGCTGCTGTTCAATTTGAAATTAAACCGTTTGATTTTTTCTATCAGTATAAACAGCTCAGTGATTATATTTATACGACATATACTGTAAACTATCGAAATGCATTGGACAGACTCCGTGTTTGTATGAACGTTATCTTGTTGGCTAAAAATCGCAAATTTTTCTCACCCCCTTTCATTTAGCGCCCTCGTACGGGGTGATACCCTTCGAATTTATAAAAAAGCTTTACGGTTCCTGAAACTAGAGTCTTCCAGGCAGCCGATGATGAAGATTTAGTATTGCTAGCTGTAACCGTTTTTGACTGATTTACCCGTGTGACGGACGGACAGACAGACAGACGGACGGACAGAATTGCGATGGCTAAGACGCGCTGAAAGCATTAGCTGCTTTCGCGCGTAAAACGCTATATTTATAAAATGTCAGTAAAGTATCTGCCAAAAATGTTTTGTGTCCAGATCATTTTAAATATCTTTTGTCTCTGCAAAGTTTTACGCTTGAGACATTTTGCAAAATGTGTTTTTCTGACGTTGATAAATGTTAAACAGAACGCCAAACACTCGCAGAACATTTCTGCAAGTGTTTTATAACGTTGTACGTGTAACGACGCCTTTAAACACGGAGCGTCGCTACGACGTGTGCAGTATCTCACGGCACATCTTCGGCGTGTCGTGAGGGAAGGCGTGGCCGCAGGAACCGGAAATGATTCCGTGACGTCATCGCAGACGCCATCTGGCGGCCACGACTCGAAGCAAGTCTTCTACGCCAAGTACTGTTTACGACACATTGCCGCGCCGCGAACACACACCCGCAAACTGCCGCCGTCCAGCGTCGAAATCGAGGTACTCAAAGACTTTGTAACATTTCACGATCCACACTCCACCTCCTTCGATTTGTCGTGCGAACTTTTTGTACAGTAAAGCCACACATTTAGTATCGTCGAATCGTGATCTATCTAATTTTTCGTCTATATGAACTCCTCAAAACACAAACAGGTCGTTACGCAAGATCATTTTACCCTATTGTTTCTACAATTTTATACTTGGATACGTTATTCTTATTTTTGGCCAGTATTTTATGTTATAATCTAGCTATTGGCTGCAATACACAATAAAGACGTTACAGCATTTTAGTAACTCATTCAAATCCACAAGTTGTATATCATTTTTTTACTTTCTTCTGTCAATAAAATGATGCTGAGGCTGCTATTATAGACATCTCCATTTGATTCTGTCATGCGTTATGGCTATCGCTTCGTCATTTTGTATGTTTCTTGTGTCTATGTTTTGCCATTTCTACGGCTACGGTCTATCAACGTTTCATATAAAAAAGGAATCCTTCAACAAAATCCACAACATCCTGACGTGACGAGATGTCCAACAAATTCCAGGAAGTCGTGGAGCTTGTGCCTCAGTCGACCAAAGAAAAACGGAAAAAATGGACATCCCAGTAACACTCGGTATCGCTTATAGGACTTGCAGTCTGTTTAAATTTTAACAAAATTCAGCGTGCGAGCTGATCTGCCGGGCGTGTCTGTTAAATATGAGTTTTGAAACGATCTGTTGGTCAACAAATCGCTGAGCTATCGAGTCAGAACATGCAGTGGCAAGAATGTGAGCTTAAGCAAGTAAGGTCGATAGCTTAAAGGCGCAGTTTAACAGTTAGACACATGCGCCACGATCTCAGCACCCGAAGAATGTCTTCAGCAGCCGTTTAAACTGTTCGAACTTAATAGCAGCCTGCACTGAGATAAGAAGATAGCAGATAGAACATAGTAGTGAAAACTAAACAGAAAGAAAACGTTAATAACGGGAAACTGTCGAGGATATAGAAATTTAATAAACGGTGCGATTATAGGCTACGTCAAGTTGTTGTTGTTGTGGTCGAACGCAGGCCTTGACCAACCTGCAGCCGATCGTTTACCGGATTCACTTTCTCGACGGCAAGACGAAAGCGATTGCCGTCGAACCAAGCGAAACTGTAGCCGACGCTTTATGCCGAGTCGCCGAGAAGATTGGACTACAGAGCACTTACGGCTGGGCTATGTACGAAGTAAGCATTGCTGCTATGCCGATCCTAACGTAGAATTTTGTTGAATTGTGGTGTTATGCTCGCTAACTCTAGACGATCAACCATTGAACCAACCGCACAGAAACAGTGAAAGACGACAGGAAGATTATTTGGTTCGCAGAAGAATTTCTGCAGCAATCCGGAAGGTTCGCTTTTTAGAATCCAGCTAACCTGAATTGCATTCAAAACGTAAGCCGGTTTATAATGTATACAGCGATATAAGTTCAATGCTATTGTATTTACGTTAAGCTGCATACACAGCGACGTAATTGAACTGAACCGAACTGAACTGACATAGTTTAGTTTTTTTGGTGAACAGACCAAAAGGCAAGCAGTAATGCATTACTGTAGGTACCATTTAACGGCGTCGGTGACTACGAGACTACGTGGCCGTACGCGTCAACCAATGACCAATGGGCGGGCTTTGCTCGTTTTTTTTGTCAGTTCGTCAAAAACTAAACCATGTCAGTTCAGTTCAGTTCAAATCATTTGCGTCGCTCTGTACGCGCCTTTACACTGTGTTTTGTTATTTACTTATAATAGCGCTTACTTATTTTTTAATTACTCAATTTTTATTTTATAACAGTACTCTCATTCCAGTTCCGTTTAAACAGTTTTAGTGTTTTAGCGTATGTGTTAGATTAAATTGCGCGGCTAGGCCTACTTGCCCGCGCCAGTTTGTCAGTGCAAATCATTTATCATATTACATACGATATATCATAATATGCGCAGAGTCAGCCGGACCATGATCGATACTTGAAAAGCAGCGAATATCTCGCTGATGTCCTCTCCGACTGGCAACTGTAAGTCCAGCTTATTGCTCGTCATGCTATAGATCCGAAACTTTACGGTGTGTCAGAGAGGTTATGTTTAGGCATATGCCTTTTTGGTTTTTGGCTACGCTGTTGGTCAGTTTTCTGTCAGAAAAACTACTGAAAACGTTAGCAATAAATTTTCACAATCACAAATATTCTGGAGGAGCAGGCACCTATAAGAACGTGAATCTGTTAGATTTCTAAAAGTTTGGAATTTTTCACGTCACTTGTATTGAAAAATGAGCGCATCGTACTTTGTATATTATAGGCTATATCTAATTAATGGCGCCATAGCTTGCTATTTGCTAAGTAAGATAGCGCACATGGCTGCGCATGGCTGCGAATTAAATATAGGCCTATCTATTAATAAGAAATATATCGGCTTTACTTTGAAACTTTTTTAACTCTTCGTATACGAAATAGTTCAAGCTTTCGGCAGACACAGCGTCTGAAACTTCTGTCATTTTTCGCAGTATGGAAAATATGTAAATAGAAGCTTTGCCGTTCGTGTTACCTCGAGTTGCTCATTTGCAATTTGTCGCCTGACTTGACACGTTCAGCTGCAGTGTACGCCATACGTGTGCCGGTGTAGTGGAAAATTTGTCGCACCGGAAAATTATTCCCACACGCAGCAGTACGGGTTAGGGTTAAGATTAAATAAGTAAGTAAGTAAGTAGTCTGCATTTGTAACGCGCCATATGTCAAAACAGAAGTTCGAATCGTAGGCGCGGATGGTAAGGATAGGGTTAAATTTAGGATTAGGGTTAGAGTTAGGAGTAGGGTTAAGATTAGTGTTAGGATTAGAGCTAGGGTTGAGGTTATGGTTAGGGTTAGCGTTAGTTACATGATGACTATATGGAGGTGGGAAGAATTTTCCAGGTGCGACAAATTTCCCACGACACCGGTTGCATTAGACCGAGCTTCATCTGCAAGTGCTACTGTCTGCCTGGAAAACAGTTTATCGTTTGTAGGAAACTAACTGGGGTAGCAGCGATCAGAGATCTTCAACATCAACCGAGTGTCATGCTGCCATCTGGCGAACAGAAAGATTGAATACAGTGTCAATTTACTGAGTTTACCGTGCAGGCCCGTCGAGAGGGTGGGGTAGGGGGGTAAGCTACCCCGGGCTCCGCGAGGTTTGGGGTCCCGCCGTCGGCCACAAGTATAAAGTGCACCAGAATGCACCATTTTGAAAAAAATTCAAACATTTTCTCCCCAAAGGGGCCCCACAAGAACGTTTCCCGGGCCCCGCTGTGGCTCTCGACGAGCCTGAGTTTACGTTTCATCTTCTTCTGGTAGAGAATCACTCGGCTAGTGTCCTGAATCAAGAATCCTCAAAAGAGTGCGGATCGCTACCAAAATCCACTCACTTGCTGCGTGGGTCGCGCAACCCTTTTACAAAATTGCATCAAAGTCCGCCAGACAGCCAAAAACATAACCTTTTTTTCGTTTTGGTTTGGCAGTGGTAAGAAGAAATCTGAAGTCCAGCTGTCGCTCGGGGAAACTGACAGTACTATAGTTGTAGACAGCAGATATCCCCTACTCGTATTCTGCCCGTCGAAGTTTATTACGCTATCCTGTCCTCTAGCACATGCTAGCGAACAGATCTGGGACACGTTTCGGACAAGTTCGCTGGTGTCTGAGACAAGCTGACGACTTTTTCGGCTCGAAAAACCTGTCTCGGACAAGATAGCGCCATCACGACACGATATTACAACTGAAAAACAATTTGCAGGGTGCCACAAGCAAGAAATGACGTAATTGACGACTTTCACACAGTGTCATAACACTAAATAAGTAAATTACTGTATCAGAGAAGTGAAGAACAGGTTCGTACGTCTGTCGTTTTTTGAAGTCCATCTGGCTAGCACGTCAAAACACAGCGAACTTGTCGCGAACCTGCTATCTTGTCCGAGACAGATTTTTCGAGCCGAAAAAGTCGTCATCTTGTCGCAGACACCAGCGAACTTGTCCGAAACCTGTCCGAGACCTGTTTGCTAGCACGTGCTAGCGGACAGGATAGCATAATGGACTTTGGGTTTAAATAAGCAACAAAACTGTTTCGGCGAACAGATGCTGTCGCATTCTGTGCGTTGCTGGCTTCTCGTCGACTTCGTGTGATCTGCAAAGTTTCTTACTTTGTTTAAATTAAATACAGCGGACCTGACATGTCGCCATTTCCAGGCTTTTCTTTTGCCTTTTCATTCCAGTTCCAGAGATAATATACGTGGACTCCTTTTTTGCGAGTGTAATTACATTTTCTGAGTCTTGGCCGTGCACCCATTAATTTTTCCCGTCACGAAAGCTGGCGCCGTCGTCGCAGTGAATTTAATCTAGCTGCAGGCTATAATACCACGCGTCAGCTTTTTTAGCCTTCGATATCCATTACTGTATCGTATCATGTAGTACGACGCATGCGCAGCCGGTCCCGTGATGCATTGCTTATTCGGGCGTTTCTTCGATAACCGCAACGACGTGTTTTTTTTTCTCGGCCATTCTCGAATTCTGGGCGGTCACAGTTGCTGCTTGCTCCGGATACTACTACGGAGAGGTTCGGTGCTAATGCGCGGTCTGTGTGTGACGTCATCGTTTACGACTAGCCGAGCTTCATTCGTGGCTGGTGCCGGTGTCCCGTTATAGGATCGCCTCTGCTCCAGAAAAGTCTCCCCCGGCCGACAATTTACCGACAAAAATTCGTCCCGCCCGGCGGCCAACCGGAGAGGACGGATTTCTACCAGTAAATTGTCGGCTGGGGGAAACTTTTCTGGAGGGCGATCCTATAATGGGGAGACTTTTTATGGGGCCGGCGATATTTTAATAAGGAGGAGACATATCAAATCTGTGATTTGTCTCTTCCTGGGCGGATTTTTCGTGGAGGAGACATTTTAGTGTGACACCGGCGCTGCAACGATGCACGCTGGACGATAATGGGCGTCCCAGGACATGATAACCGCACGATTTATAATTGCGTTACTTTCTCCTTTCTGGCGGCAGCCGTGTCTTCTGCCGCTCCCCACTAAATGGTCTGTAGACTTTTGCATCTGGCGCTGCTGTGACGGCCAAGCAGGTCCGGTCATTGGCGTCCCCAGCTATGGGATAGGCCCTACACTGCGGCACGTGCCCATCGACTTCCAACTGTTTGATTTTTACGTCACTTCAGAGCCACGTGTATTCTCGACATTTGACTACATGGTGGGTGGTCTGATCGTGTGAAGGTAGGACGTTGGATTTGCGATCGCGAGGTCGTCAGTTCAACTCCAGGTCTGAACGCTATGAAGTGCTTAAGTAAGCCATTTCGGTATAGCATCAAAACCAAAGCATGGGGCTCCAGCCATTTGTTCTACTTTCTCCAGACGAGTAAGGTAGACATAGTTTTTTTATCCTTCCAGTCCGGGTTGAATAAATGGAGTACCGGTTTGTTTTGCTGAGGTTGAGGCAGGGCGCTTTTACCGGTGTCGGGTGGCAGGTGACACAGTGTGATTTTTTATGACAGGTGAAGCTCCGTAGCTTTAAGATGAGTTTTTCATGAAAAGCTAAGCTTATACCGTTTAAGTCCATGTGGTTGTAAATATGCAGGCATATAGCTTTGTCACTCTTTATTACAGAAAGAATATTTTGTGTCAGTCACCACCCTTGAGTTATTTTCTCTTAGTTTCGAGGCCCCCACCTCGCAACAAGTCCTGGCGACGCCACTGGATGAACCCGTTCGTTTCCATCTCACGTGCGGCGTCTTTGTCAGCCAGCAGTCGTCTGTGCATCTCTCGTGGTCGTCGCTTTTATTACTTTTGCGTGATGTGGATCATCGCCTACTTTCCACCGTGGAACATGGGCGGCGCCAGAAGAAGGCAGAGGGAGCAGCTGCTCTTTGTGTCCTTGCCATTGGCCCTTAATTGCTCCCTTCATCTCCCAAGAGAAATGTTTTTTGTACTAGAGTGCCCTCTGGTAACTACGTTACGTGTTTTAGATGAACACAACAACTGAATTTGTCCCGCACAGCGATTTTCATTGTTTTCCCTCGTTTCTGTTGGCTTTTGCCTGTTTGCCGCCACGTTGTCTTCCAGCCTCCGATTCCTAGCACCGCCCATGCTGCAGACGACTGTTATTTCGTTTACGTGGTGACCCGGAGACATGAGTGTCGTCTGCGTATTTCCGCCCCCGCTCATAGGTCAGGTCATGGAAACGGAAGCATTTCGCTTCGAGGAATGTCCCCAAGACGTGCATGACCGTTTAATGCGTCCCCGCTACCTCTCTGCCCACAAGCGGAGGCTGCCTTGACACGTCCTCTCGGCTGGATTTTCATTGTTGACCGACTGGATCATACACATCTTACTTTTGAGCTTAGTACTTTCTGTGACCAGCACATTAAGCAGTCTATTTCACTCTTCTCCGTCTGTTGCCGTGAGACAGATGTCATTCCGTGATATTTTCGTCATTTGGACCTATTTGTCCAGAATGTGATACGTGTGATACCAGCGTATATAGTCAACTCGTCTCTTCCTGACTGTGGCATCCAGCATCTTGTCTGTGGTTGAATGGAATTGTACATTGTTGGCCAAATTAATAGAAATGTCGCTTGCACTGCAAAAATAGGCGAAATGGCACACGTGAATGTTTGCCAGTCTCTGACGTCGTTTTCCGACGGCGTCTGCGTTCAGCCAGCAGTCACCAACTTTCCGTGCCACGCCATCGTCTCAGCACATGAATACGGTCATCAGACGTTTTCTTGTTTTATTTATCGTGTTCTACGGTACGGAAAATAGAGGGGGAATAAAAGCGAGGGACCGATGTATTTGCTGCATTTCTGATGGGGTCAGTGCAGTGGCGGCGCCAGCTGTGGCATAAGAGACTGAAGCCTCGATCCCCAAATGTCAGCCAATTTTTCACTTTACCTCAAATATATCAGTACACCGTTTTAATTGACCAACTGAAACACGCTGCCGTACTGGAGTTACAGTTTCGAGAGCTGTTTCAGAATCGCGCTAGATTGGGATTTAGCCGGCTAATGCACACACATGCTTTGTGTTTCATGTTGCACGTGACCGCTTCTGAAACATTTCAAAAATGTTGTAGAAACAACTCGCCTGCAACTATTTGAGCAATGCTGACACAGATAGCAGGGAGAGAGAACGTCCTTGGCGGAGAAATTAACCAACCCTTCCAACCAAGCGCGCTGTATTCTGCCGTGGATGTGTTATGACGAGCACACTGCTGGTGCTGGGGGAATTATTAGGTTAATGACCGCGTCAGCGTCCGTCAGCGTTATGCTATTGATAGTCGCTCCTCATTATACCGGGCGGGCGTCTCTATCCCGGACGCTGACTGGACACGTCGTCTGACGTCACTTTTTTGACGTCACACGCGCGTTCTGCAGCTATTTATAGATCACCCAGCCTCTGCAGTTGGCGCCATCTGTAGGCAAATGATCGAGCGAATTGGCTACGCTGGATAGGGACAGTAGACGAGATAAGCATCCGTTCGTTTTTCCTTCCCTCCTTCCCTGCCCACTCGCTTACCTATGGTCCTCGTTTCACCCCTGAGGATCTGGATTGGGTTGCAGCGGCTGGGGCTGGAGTGACGTCATGATTGACAGCCTGTTGGCGCGGATTAGCCCCGCATCCGTTATCTGGTGCGGACGAAGTCGTCAGAGCGCTAAGACGATAGTGGGTGACGATGCTGCACGCTATAGCAGACTGCTGCTGGGTTTGGAAAGGAACAGGGAGAACATTTTTCAGAAAAAAATTACAGCCGGACAAAACTACTATGCTAATTTATGTATTTTTGTGTGCTGTATGTCTTTCTATTTCATTTCACTATGCTCACCCAGACTGGATTTCAAGGAGCACTACTTCGAAGGAGAGGAATGGGAAAAGAAAAGGGAAAATGAAAAAAAGGAAAGAGATAGAGAAGAAAGGAAAAAGGAAGGGAGGACGAAAAGAGGGAAGAAAAGAGGAGGGAAAAGGAAACGAGGTCACTAGTAAATATTTCTGGCTACGCTACTGTACTCAGTAGGCTACATGCGTTTTTTCTCAAAATGTTTCGCGTAGACATATACTGGAAAAAAAACTCAGAACGTGGATTTTACGACACACCAGAATAACTGGAATTCGGTCTATTAGAGCACAGGTGAGGGAATGACGCGCGTTGCATCATAAAAAAAGTTGGGGGAGGGGAATCTGCGGTCTAATTTTTGTGGCACTGAAACACACAAAGTTTTCATTTTGTCGAAATTGAAAAGTTGGATTAAAATTCGGACTGAAGCATCGTAGCTTTAAAATATGACATCCGTGAGGAAAGGAGAACAGGAAAGGGAAGGAAAAGAGATGAGTAGGGAAGGAAACGGTTGCGTCATCGGTCTAGGGGGATAGACGCCCCTGTACTAGAGTAATCTGTGGCGACTGTCTTTGAAAATGTTGCATCTCGCAACATCATCGCTTATGTTAAAGATATCGGCTTTTACAATCGTATATAATATTGTTTTTACATTAGCTTAATAGCCTTGATCTTAACAAGTTTTTAAACTTTGCTTTTAATACATACATTAACTTTTTTTAACTAATTTCAACCATGTATGCCACCGAATGGCCTATTTTGTGCTGATGTGCCGTTAAGAAACTACTCACTCACTCACTCACTGTGGCGGCTGTCGGTAGGAAACAGAAGAGTATGGAAGGCTGCACTGGTAGTGGACGGAGTACACCGTCCAAGAAGTTGTCAAGTGGTCCTTCGTCGCCGTCTCGAAGCTCGGGCAAATCTCCGTCGTCTCAGTCCGGTGCGCCGCTGCACAGCTACGGCAAGCTGGTCGTCTGCAAGCGCTTCTGTCAACGAATTGGCGACCTCACGGATGACCCCGTAGAACTGCGACTGCTCTACGCCCAAGCCGTCCACTACGTTGTACACGTGAGTTATCGTTTATTTAGCTCTGAAAAATTGTGTTTCCGGTTGCAGTCTAGCAGTGACAAAGTAGCGACAAGGAAAGGCAGAAGTTATTACTCAGTTGACTGTAAATATATACAACTTTATTCGTCATTCAGTGACAGCAAAAAGAAACAAAACAGACAACAAGCAAGAAACGAAAACTAAGCTAAATATAAACAGTCATATCAATTATATCAAATCATTTAGATCACGTCTCGCGCCGCCTAAAACTGAACTACATGCAGAGTTATCAATGCCGAACATGAAATTGGAGGACAAAAATATATAGTTTGAAAATAGAATACATTACAAGGCAGTGCGCAGTTCTTTTCAAAACAACAACAGAACACAAACCATAGCAACAAAGTAAATTGTATATTATTATAGAATAATTTAAATGCGTGTTCGATTACTAAACCGCAACTTTAAAATATCAATGCCAAATCGGAGAAGTAGGCTAGACGGCTACAGGGGAGCAATGCTAAATCGAAGTCTACTCAGTCTAGACTTATTCAATCGCTTGAAACGTGTTTTTCATTTTCATGTTTGTTATTTTCAGCGCTCCTTATTACTGTCTGCGGTAGAGACGACAGCATTGTTTTCCGCATCGTCGTCGCTGAGTTATTCTCCACGCGTTGTGAGAGACCGTACTCTCGTGACACGCGGGACGTTGCAGCAGCGTCGACATAATGGCGTGTTTTATGGGACGTAGTTACGCCGTAAACTAGTGCGCTAAATGCAGATGTAAACGCACCATATGTAGCGCGAGTCAGTATTGACATGCATCGATAGTAACAAAACCATGCAGTAGACCTGTAGTAGCGTAAGCATTAGACGTAACGGATTCGAGGTATATGCTATTACCTCCGCCAAGGAGGTAATGTTTTTGCCAGACTTTGTTTGTTTGTCTGTCTGTCTGTGTGTTAGCAAGATAACTCAAAAAGTTCCGGAAGGATCTTTCTGAAATTTTGAGGGCATGTCGGGAATGTCAAAAACTACCAGTGATTCAATTTTGGGGGTGATCCGGAAGGAATCCTGGATTCTGGATCACTATGAAATTTTCGTTACCATTGCTTTCAATGGAGCATAAGGCAAACCGCTGCAAAACCGAAGATGGTGCTGCCACCTAGCGAACAACATTGCCTTGGCGGAGGTGTGCGGGCACTGAGTGCTTTCTAGTTTAAAATTTTGCCTTCCTCTACTTTCTTTCCGCTTTTACCCCCACTCTTTGCATTCTGATTGTTCGGCAAGATTTTTTATTGAGACGCAGTATATTGTTTTACTTTTTACTCGCTAATCTGTACAAAGTACTTCTTCTCTACGTCGAAATAATGGGGAAACATGACGTGTTTTTCCGCTGTGTTCGATGCAGCTGGACGAATACCAGGTTCCGGTGACGATATCTTTACATCTGGCCGGTCTTCAAGCGCAGGCGGACTACGGCAACTATGACGTCAATAAGCCATTCCGGTATGCGCCGATGAATTGTCGATACTCAGTGGGGTCGTGCAGGGGGGGGGTCAGGAGGGAAAAGTAAAATTTTCGTCTTGTCGAAGTATTTTCGTCAATCCAAAAATGCAAAATTCGAACTATAAAAACGCATTTTTGGAAATTTTGGAGCAAAATTAAAATATCGAGCGATCATATGCCCCTTCGTCGAAAATTTTAAGCTCTCTGTGGAAAAATTGCAACTGCCTGCTTTGCTTATTTTAACTTGCGACGCTGCTGCCAATGATAACGTGTTTGGTTGATAACTGACGGCAGAATGTCCTGTGTAAAATACTTTTTCGTACTCTGTTCCTCTGTCGCCAAAAATTAGTATAATTTGGTCCGCGGAGAAATAATCATATTACAGAAATACAGTACTACGGTACTATTTAATGGGAATAGTGTTATGACACGATTGGCTTCGTATTGTGGTCTTTTCGGGCTAAGGGCTGAAGACTCGAAAGTTAGGCCTACATTTAGAACCGCCTTGGACTGGAACTTTCAGACACAGCCAAAACTTTTACACTGTACGTTCCATAGATGTTGAAAACATTCTAAAATGTTTTTTAAATAAAAGTTTTTAAAACATGTTTTTTGTGTTTAAAATTTTTAAAATGTTTTTTTCATTTTTATGTTTTTAATTTTTTGTAATGTTTTTTATTGTTTCTGTTTTATTTTTAATGTCGCGTTTTTGTTTTTATTAAAAATAAACATACAAAATTACAAATATGATGCATTTCTTATTTGCAAATTGCTTTTAGTCCTGTTTTCGATCTGTACTATAATCACGGTTACATAATAACATTCAGTACATTCCAGTCTTCAGTTTTAACAAATGGTAGGTTTTTTTTTATTTTAACATGTTATTGTGCTAAATTTGGTCTAATGTTTTTATGTATGTTTTTGCATGCTTTTATAAAAGTCCAAAAAACATGTTTTTATGTTTTTTATTTGCAAATCAATGTTTTTAACATCTATGATACGTTCCTTGAGCCAATATAATTATCGCGATGTTTTATTAGCGTTATCGCATTGTTACTGGTAGGCCTACCGTTTACACGTGCAAACATCTTTTGCGTTAATCGATCTCCATATGAGTTTTTTTGTAGTATATTTGCGGTAGAATAAGCTGACTTCAGTTTCTTCGCGATATCATATCGCGTCGTATTTGTGAACACGCCCGCGTACACCGTGAAGTAAGCACGATGATAATTACGATGATACGAAATTGATAACTTGGCGGTTCTGGTGCAGGTATGCAGAACCGGAGGAGATGCTATGTCAACGAGTGATGCTGGTCGACAGCAGAGACTGGAGTCAAGAACTGGCAGCAGCTCACAAGGTATAGGGGCTACATTGTGCTGTCTTTCACTTTTGCAATACACATCTAAGCTGTCACAAAAAGACATAAAAAATTAAAACCTTCACAGCTGAAATCACAAACGTCATTCGCTGAGAGTTTTCGTCATTTAACTTTTGGTCTGGTGCTTTTGACATAACGTTTTATTGTTTTTTTTGCCAGCCACCTTATTTACTTTACATGTGTCAATACTTGCCATTCAGTTGGGTCTTCTGTGACTATTGACGTCTTTTTTGCTTGTTTTTGACCGTTTCTAAATCGAAATATCACCGTAATGAAATCACACCAAATAGTGTTATTAACAAGGCAAAAGGCAAACCTGGTTGTGCCCCAGCTGGGACATAGGCGGGGTGCTCATCTCCCATACGTTGGCCGTTGAGCCCGTAGGTGGATAAACCACTTGAGTCTGTGACGCATGGCCAGTGTGACGCCAGACCTACGGTTACTTTCCCAGCCTCGGGGCATCACCGACCTTTGACCTGTACCAAATTATACTGCTTGGTAAACAGAGGCATATGTGTGTGAACAACTTGCCCAAGGTTGTTACCTGGCAGTGCACTGGCCCGGAGTCGAACTTGCAACCTCAGGGTTACAAATTCGGCATGCTACCGCTACACCGCCAAGTACTTATTCCGCATGTTGTCAGTTCATATTCTATCTGTCATAGTTTCAACAGCACTTATTGCTATTCACCAGTGCAAGACAAGAACCCCGGCTGCCGCTAGGATGGGCCGACCGTTCCGCCTATATCCGAAGGCCAGCGTCTGACTTGCGGTCACGGAAAGAAAGTCATTTTTCAGTTTGACTACAGTTCCATACACGCTGTGGTGACGCTGCTATGTCGAACGCTAGAATCTACGCTAGGAAACGATACGGTAATTTGACGCACGTGGGTGATGGCCGCAAGCAGAAACTTTGCATTTAAAATTGCGGCCAAACCGCTGCATGTTTACTATTGACAGTCTGTAGGAACTCGTCATCGCCTTATCCAACAGTACCGTCGCCGACCCTCACGACGTACGGTTTAGCCACAATACATGCGTTACAGACAGACGGCAGATAGATGACACATCGTGCGTAAGGCTCGGCTAAAAATGAATAGAAGAAACTCGTATAGCGGCGGGTGTGTATGTGTGTTTGTTAGCGGTACGGCAAGGGTAAGTCGACAACGGAAGCCATGCGCAAGTACCTGGCGGTCGTGTCACAGTTCCCGCTGTACGGTTGCACTAAGATTTTCGCGCACTACCGCGGCGTCTGGGCGTACGGCGTCGAGACACTGCTCGCCATCAACTACGACGGCATCAAACTCATCAGCATTCAGGAGAAGAAGCTGGCCGTCGACATCTACTTCTCCGAGATAGAAGAAATCGTTCTGGAGGTATGCTGCCAGCCGCGTCACGGGTTGAAGAAGTTGGAGTATAGTACTGAAAGTTGCAGCTTGCCGGACGAAATGCAGCGGCAAGTTTTCAACAGAGAGGATTTTGCGTGTTGAGAATAGTAATTTTGCCCCCAATTTTCCACAAACGAGGAATTTTAAGCCCCAAATAGAAACAATTTTTACGACAAAAAACAGTATTTTGAGTCTATATTTTTGGAGAGTGTGCCAGTCGTTCTCTGCCGCCACTGGCTATATTTACATTCTGCGTCCGCTTGCTTTTTTCCTATATTTAATCCAACATTCTTCGAAGGTTAACAGGTCAGAAGTTACCTATGGTCAATATTATATTATTATTGCTTTGTTATTATTATTATTATCTATTATTGCTTTGTAATGTTTTCCTTTTCGTACTATGATGCTCGATCGTTGTATGGCGATGTAATGTGAATGAAGGAGCGGTATGGCGAATGTCACGTGGTCTTTCAGCTCTGTAACAGCGTATCACAGGGACGGCAGAAGACGTACCTGTTCGAGTGTCTGGAGCTTGACGAGCTTGCTGCGCTCATCGAGTGTTACTCGCCGTCACACGCTACCTGGTTGACCAACGGCTCCGCCACCAGTCGACCGCCATGGCGCAACAGTCAGGTGCTCTTTCTGTAGCGCATATTCCACTATTGTGTTGTTGTGACTTGTTGGACAACTTGAGTCGTAAAACGAGTTATGGTATATACAACGTCGTTATAATATTGTGGCTTTCTTGTCGGCCTGCGATTTTTATCTGATCGTACTTAAGTAACGGTTGAGCTATTTGTACGGTTGTCGTTTGTCTGCCTGTTTGTCTGTCTGTCATGGATGTATTGTGGCTGAATGGTGCGAGATAGGGCCAAGGTTGCCATAGATCACTAATAAGAAATTGCATACGCGTGCCTTTCAGATGAAATGAATCATCAACCTTGGATGACCTTGAAAGTTTCTGACAACCAGTACGGTCGGCTATACTAGCGACAGCTGGACCTTTTGTTGTGGACTTGTTGCACATTTTGTTGCAGATGTGCTGTGAACTTTCGATTTGTTTGGATTGATTGTACATCTCATTGTGCCACAAACTTTGCATTTTTGGATGACAAAATGAAAACTTTTCCACAGACAAAAATTTAGGGGGAACGATTGTTTCCTGCTTTTTGTCAGGACACTACGGATGACACAAATGCACATTGGACGCCAAACAGTTACCTCATATAGCAAAAACAGAAATAAATGATTTCGGACTAAGAAAAAGACGGACTAGTGCAAGATGCAAAGATCTTTATGTCATTCCGGTAAGATTCAAACATTATTATGGGTTGAATGTTACTGGATCGTGTTATAGTTGGGGTAAAAGAGTGCACCGTGAGTCATGTTGCCTAATGATGGTGTCACACGTGCTGTTTGCTGCAGGAGACGTGGCAGGTGAAAGACTGGCATCGTCTGTACGACGACATCTTGCGATGTCGACGCGACTTACTGCAGAGGGGAACGGTCAAATACCCCGCACAGGAAGAAGTCGGCTTCCTGCGATCAGCTTTCTACAGGTTCTTGTTTTTTTTTTATTTTAGGTGGCATCGCTGAAGTAGCTGTACCGTCGTCTGTCTGTCTGTCTTGTCTCTCTGATACACTCAAAAAGCCAGATGGATTGTGGGATTGTGATGCCATTTGACATAGATACTCGTGTGACATACCGTATGTCAAAGTAATATGCAAAGTCCGTATGACAATAGATCTATTTTTTAAAGCAGTGCATTATGAAATACTGTAGATAAAAGAATTGTTATACACTGTGTCTCAAAAAACATCCCGAACATTTTCGACTGTAACTTGAAAAAGGATTATCGGATTTTAATAATTTTTGGTAGGAATATTCATGAGACACCTGGCCATCAAATGCATTTCTGATATATTGCATCTATATGCAATACTCATATAGGATATATCAGAAATGCAGAATTATAATATTCAGTTTCCCCCTAATTTCCCAAAGAAGGTTTTTGGGAATTTAAGAAAAAAATTGAATATTATTTGTGCATTTCTGATATACTGCAGAAATGCAAAATTATAATATACTTCTCTCCTAATTTCCCCCAAAAAACCTTTCTAGGGGAGATTTTTTGGAGAAATTAGGGGAGGGAGAGTATTATAATTATTAAATTATCATATTATCATATTATATCATATCATATAATATTATCATATTATAATTCTGCATTTCTAGTTTAACATGCAGTATATCAGAAATGCAGATATAAAATATTTAACTTCTCCCTTAACTTCCCAAAAAACCTTCCCCCTATTTTTTCTTAGAGCATTTGCTCCAAGGTTTATGTGGTGTAGACGCCCCTGCCGGAGTGACGATGGTGGCGTCGAAAAAAATGCGAAACGGACGTCCCACCACGTTGACCGATGAGCAGGAAACTGAATTTGTCCAACTTTTCTAGCTGATGGCCGACGGTTTTTACGGACTGTCACTAGCGGTTGTTCGCGAGATCATATCTAGCTTCTGCAAGGCCAATGGTGTTAAACACAGTTTTGACAAGGAGAGAAGATGGCCGGTAGGCCTACTGACTGGATGTACCACGGATTTTTAAAAAACGTGCAACGCTGCCTGTTCGAATTGCCGAAGAAACATCGCTATAACATGCTGTGGGCTTCAATGCGGTCAATTCGAAAAAGTTCTTCTGTGAACTGAGAAGTGCAAAGCATTGGCCTACTTTACGACGGCAATGGAAAACAAGTTGTTCGACCGACCAGAACACGAGTCTTTAAATGATGGTGTTCGCCGAGGTAGGACGCAGTCCAGACATCGGTTTAAACGCAGCTGGTGTGGACCATGAAACTGCTTCAACGTCATTCCAGCAGCTGGTTCCCGTGCCTCACAAAGCGCGCTCAACCAGCACCAAGAAACGACGAGTGGGGCACGCTCAGTGTCTCACCAGCTCACCATACAAGCGGGCTTTGGAAGAAGCCATTGGTCCATCGAGCTCCAGTGGTAAACCAGACCTAGGCTCTAAACCAAAGTCTAAGTTCTGCGAAAAAAGAAAGAAAGTTAAGTTGCTGTCAGAATTGCAAGTGGCTCAACCCGTCATCACACCGTGCCTATTCTGTTGTACAAGTGCAAAAAATTACCAGTCGTTCCTTTCGCTATGCATCACCTCATCTCTGGAATCAACTCCCCCACTCATTTCGTCAGCCACGTCTTGATCTGCCTCTTCCTGACTCACCATACTTCCATGATCATCTCACCTCGTCAGCGTCACCGTCACCACTCTTGTCATCCATCACCCCATCATTCTTTCATTCCAATCTCAAAACTTTTTTCTCAAAGCTTATTCTCCATAGTCATCTGGCACCCCTTCGGACTGACTCCACGGCTATTCGGACCTGCTCACGGTTTTTATGTTTACTCTTTTCAGTTTTTTTGAGTTTTAGTTTTCATTATTGTTCTTTATTTCTTACCTTTTCAGTTTTTTTCTTATTTTAGTTGTCTTTACTTCAGTCTTTTTTCGAATTTTGTCATTTTTACATTTAAGACTATTTCTATTCTCAGTACCTCTCATTTCATTTTTCTTTTAAACATTGCAGTTTTTTTAGTTTATGTGCTAGATTAAACTGACAGTTTGTTTGTCAGTTTTTAAGTGCAAATTTTCCATTGTATTGTATGTATTGTATATGGGACGACTGCGATTTTTCGTTTTGACCCGTCAGATAGCCTACAGATAAAGATAAACTGCCGGTCAAATAAGCAGTGCGTAAAAACCCAAAATGTGTTTGTAAAATATGGCTTCAAAATGTTCAGTCCTTATAAATAAATTTCAGAACATGTGACGGGATAGAAATTTTAAAGCACACTGATACCGGAGGTTATATCACATTACAGGCAATTAAACGGTGTTTGTTGTTAGGCTGTCGTTGTCGTTGAGCTGGTCACATGTTCACACAATGTGGGTTATCAGGTGGTCTTCACTTGTCCTAATGTTGATGCCGGCGGCAACACACGTCAACAAATGTCCCGAGATGTGTGTTTGTCAACGTCCAACCCAGCAGCAGCTTATAGTCAATTGCGGGACATGCAAAAATTATTATGAATGCATCTCAACTCAACCGGACCCGATGACTTCAGATTTCAAGCCCACAAGATGTAAAATGAAAGAAAGCGTCTTAGCTGAAGAACTAGACAAGCTACTGTCAGATAAGAATTTAACACAAAACCTGACATCATTACGGATCAGCGGCACATCGCTAACGCAAGTTCCAATGTCCGTCTGTCAACTGACGAACTTAACGTCACTGAATCTGGATAACAATCAGCTCACTCGTCTGCCTGACAATTGCTTCATCGGCATGATAGCATTGCAGTCGTTGTCAGCAAGTTGCAATGATATCACCCAGATTCAAGATGGACTCTTTGAAGGTCTCAATAATTTGACAGAACTGCATTTTGATGACAATCAAATTAATGACATTGGCCTTCGAGTTTTTTCCAACAAGTCGGATTTAGTAAGTCTAAGAACTATTACCCTAATTTCTAACAAGCTTCGGTCGCTTGAACCATGGCCCTTAATACGGGGTTTGCATGGAAGGAGCTCAAATGGGGATGTTTTTGTTGACCTTACTGACAATTTGATATCCACATTTACTAACATGATCCGCTGGCAATTTAACTATAGCATGCTTAACTATGCCCGCCTAATGCTTTGGGAAAACAACGTCAGTCACATGAATGACATTGCTGTTGGTTGGGGGGATAAAATGTCATCATTTTGTAGTCGCTGGCCTCTCACTGTCACTTCAGATGACAAAATGAATAATCCTTTATTTGAAGTAGATATAAGTTTTAGCGAAAATTATGCATGCGACTGCCAGGATTTCTGCTGGCACGCAATTCAACGGAAACAAAATTACACTAATTATTACAATTTTGGAGTGACCGAAAAGGATCTTATTTGCAACGCACCGCCGCGTCTTGCAAACAGAGCAGTACATCTGGTACCGCTAACAGAATTCGAGTGTGAGCTGTC
>Ga0209367_1002388_pt1 | contig 24755 bp, 11 predicted proteins | sample WorMetLIZISLAND2_FD_187412 | JGI IMG/M metagenome (GOLD analysis project Ga0209367, IMG submission 187412) | Marine gutless worms symbiont microbial communities from Max Planck institute for Marine Microbiology, Germany - Olavius geniculatus... ... | reverse complement strand
TCGATATCCCTATGCAGTTCAGAGATATTTGCGCTCAAAGTCGAAAGTTGTCGTTAAACGTACTAAATTTTGCGCGTTTTTTGCACTCCCAAATTTTAAGGGGGCGGTGCCCCCTAAAAGTTGTACGATTTCACATCTAAATCTCCAAGGTCACTGGACCAAACTTCACCGTACTTGTTTCGCCTAACGCAGGACGAATCACCATAGAGGAATGACTACCCAATTTTGAATACATTCATCCGTTTCGGAGATATTCGCCGCCGAACTTCGAAGTCGTCCGAAATGGGGCCAAATTTTGCATGTTTTTGGCCCCTGAAATTTTTTTGGGGTGTGCCCCCAAAATTTTGGACCTGCATTATAAAATTCGGCCTAGTACTGACCATCATGCAAAATTTCACGCCGGTCGGCCCACGCATCTCGGAGATCTCGCGCTCGGACTAAAAATATCGATATCGCTATCGATATCGCAATATTTTTCAAAATATTGTATCGATATGGTATCAAAATTGAAATCCTGACATCGAATCATCACTACTTTATAATCATGCACTTTCCCACTCTGCATTCTCCACCTTGCATTATAACACCATTAATTCAAGTCTCTGTATTTTCCTTTGTAGCACACCTCACTAAGTGATTACACACTACTAAAACTTTTACATCAGTCACTATGATGATGACGATGATGATAATGATGCGTCGATATGGTTAGTGTTCGCCCACTCTTACAGCAATAAAACAGTCACGAGCGTGTTAGTGAAAATATGCTCCGGCAAACAGTTCAGTTTTTAGTTCATGCCAGAACGAGGATGGCAGTTGACAATTACATAGCGATGCCGGCAGCGAGTTCCATGTAAATGGTCCTGCAACGATGAAGCTGCGAGGAACGTAGCAAATTGTGCATATCGCTGGAATGGCAAGATCACCACGTGCAGCTGAGTGCAGGTACTGATGGCTGGGGTTCTCAGTGACCAGTTGACACATAGTGGAAAGATAGTTCAGTGCCAGGTTGTGTAGACTGTTGAACACCATCACATGCAGCTTGAAGTCTACACGCTGCCAGATTGACAGCCAATGCAGAATGTCGTGTATAGTGGTGGAGATGCTGTCGTCCGCTTATGGACGATCAGTCAAGCTGCAGCATTGAGAGCTCGTTGAAGCTGCCGCAGGTGGACGTCATGAATGCCAGCAAGCACTGCGTTACAGTAGTTGATCTGACTGATGAAAAGAGTGTTCATGAGCGTGGTGATAATGTCGATCGTCAGCATTCGTCTGATGGACCGTAGCTGCCTCAGATGGTGAAAACAGCGACCAGCAAGTCATCGAATATGATCTGCAAATGTGAGCTCCTGGCCAATAGTAATGCCAAGGCAGGTTACAACTCACTATCACTCAAGATGGTAAATGAGGTGCACAATGTACTATTATATATAACAATTTTCTGTTTTGTTTGATTAACAATATGTTTTTGTTTAGCTGTAGTGTTCTCCCACTGTAATATGTTTCAAATTTTTCAGCCGTACTTCATGTGGCATAGTTGAGGCTTTAAAAGCCAAGCACTTCTAAGCACACAAAAACAATAAAATCATGATTTAAACTTGCATTAAATGTTCACAAATTATTCAACCTCATAATGACAGAAAAAACAGCATATGCTACATGGTGTACACAGTAGAACTGATTGAGCTTACTTCAAGTTAGACAATGACTATTCTTTTATCATTTAGATTCCACACCACATCACCTACCTCAAGTCATTCTAGGGTCAAGAAGGTCAGCAAAATTAATTACAGTATAAACGACTCATTGCCATCAACACTATGACAATCTTAGTTAATGTCAACAACGGTACGTATCCTATTAACTCACATACATAAGACATTTACTTAAAATGTTCTTGCAGTTGGTGGAGGCTACCAAGAAAAAAGTGAATATGAAAATAAAAACAAAATAATATTTAACAGTCGAGACAAAAAACAGATACCTTTACAACATGTTCTCGGGTCCATCCAAGTGTTGCTAAGGTTTGGTTAATCCAGCTGTCAGTGTCATCAACAAATGCACAAAGCTTCTGCAGCTCAGTCTCATCTTGGCATGTATCTGCTTCTCCAGATGCAGACATTCCACTACCTAGCAAAATTATTGCCAAAGAGACTACTAGTAACAGCAAATAAAACTGATATGAAAAGTAATGCATGTTTCAGTAAAAGAAGTGTTTTAGTAGTTGTCTTTTCAGGACTCATTTAGTCTGAGAATTGGCAGACACCAGCTATCAAGATACTTCAAATGGTAGATAGGATGCTGCACTGGAAGACCACTACCTGGTATGTGGTGAGTTGATCTATTGTACATTTTCCCAGGGTGGACAGCAGCTACTGCACACCAGCCAATGTGGGTGGTCCTCCAGGTACAGCACGGTCAGGCCCAGCCTCCCAGGCACTAGTTGGACAGACGTCTGCAGCCTAGTACTACACCATAAGCCTATTCATCACAGCAGATGCTGTTGTGAGTCTCCCTGTTGAAGCCAAGTAGTATCATTTCTGTTGTCCACCACCTGTCAATCAAAGTCGATTAGCCCGTCCACAATTACCCTCCTAGTTGAATGGGCACTGGCATTTACTACCTGGTACCATTCCTGGTTATTAGGTAAGCTGCAGTCCTGGGTGCTTGTACTGTTGACTGCTCCCCGCCGTGCTGGCAGGTCGCACGCTGGTGGCCGCAGGGCCGTATTGCCCTGCCCTAATCCACTGACTCGTTCCTGTGCGTTCAGAATGGTGGGTAAAGTGCGAGGAATCTATTTATAGCCGACCAATCGCATGTTGCCTCGCACGCTCTCTCACACTATACCCTCCTCGCACCTCGCGCCTCGCACCTCACACTTTACCTGACCCCTTTACTGGTTACCGGTGTCATGAGCTTAGCTTACTGCCGGGCTCAGTTTACCACAGAGTACTACTGCGCATGCAGGACCTAGTTAATTATCATGGTGTGCTGAGTTTACCGGGTTGAGTGTGAAACCTGAGTATGGTAAAACAAGAAATGCCACCCGATGCCTTGGCCAATTAAGAAAGGAACGTTCATTGTATTACGCTTATTTTTTGTCTTGACGACAAGATCATGTTCTTCAGAAATTTTTAGTTCAGTTTTTTATAGGGGCCTATGACAATAGTTGCTGGTATACACGTTTTCAAATTCAAACGTCGTCACACAATACTGAAAGATGATAATACTGCAAGCAGTAAATGCTTTAATTAGAGTCAGGTAATGTCAGCATAGTCGGTAAATTCGGCCCGCTGGAAATATCAAAGACGTTATAAACTAATATAACTAATCTGGACTCCAGAGTTTATGGCGAATTGATTACATAGATAATATCATTAATTCGTCTCGCGGTAAAGTCAGCCCGTTTGGTAAGCTGAGACCACCTTACGTGTCCAAATTACCACTCAGGCTGAAATTACCTACCCATATACACAATAATAATGAATAAGACAACAGCCAGAAAAAACCGTGGTCAGACTCGGGAAATATTAACAGTAAGACATAAACTAATAAAAGAAAACTAATCTGGACTCTGGAGTTTATGGTAGATTGATTAAATGGCTAATATCATTAATTGGTCTCGTGGTAAAGTCAACCCGCTTGGTAAACTGAGCCCAACTTACGTGGGCTACGTTTACCTACTTGACTTGTAAGTAGGTCGCGCATGCGCAGTAGTACTCCGTAGTAAACTCAGCCCGGCAATAAGCTCAGCCCATGACACCGGTATCACTGATATGCACAAACATATTGTTACCATTGGTTAAAATACCAAATTTAAAACAGTCACGATGATTAGAGATAGATTACCGCAAAATTTATCTTTTTAAACAAAAAAATCTATTCCAGAATGTAAACACACAAAGAATATAAAAAGCTGAAAACGCACAGACTGATAAAAGAAAATAAAGAAGTAAAGCAATAGTCTTGACGGTACAGGCGTTATCTGACGGAGTGGTAAAACTGGTAGCGTACTGCCGTTGCCGTAACTTCCTGTAAAAAGCTGACTACATAATTAAACCACACTTAGCTTGCACTGGTACATTTTTCTTAATTTCGAACTGCAGACATGCGTCATAAAGCAAACGACTGTGTCGTACTTGTTATTTGCGTGCTGGCGAGCGGCAGCGAATTATATAGTGAAAACTGTGAAATAGCAGCATACATAGACAGCGGAACCGCAGGAGCAAGGGGGCAATTGCCCCCTCACTTTTTCAAGTGCGAGACAAGCAATGTTGCTTGCCCCCCCACTTTTCATGCCCATGCATAAGGGGCCTAAAAATTGTTGCTGTTGATGCTTTGCATTATATTATATTAAAGTTTAAAGTACAAAAAGCTTAGTATTTTAGTCACTTTACATTTAGCTATGAGAAACACGGAAAACACAAAAGGTTTAGAAATTTAAGTTTAGTCTTAATGATCGTAGACACTGCAGGTGACGTCACTTGGCAGTCTGTTCCAAGTTTTTGCTGCAGAGACGGGCAACGCTCGGTCGCCTCGCCGATGTAAACTGCTAGGCCTATAGGCTATATACCCTGTTTACACGAGGAAGCATAGGGCCTACATGAAGCAAACATAAAGCGCACTTAGAGCAAACTTGAAGCACATTTAGAGCACACGTCGTGAATACGTGTGGTTCATGTGTGTCTCAGGTTGACCCTATGCTTCCTCGTGTAGGCAGGGTGAGGGTAGCCTAATAGCCACAGTACAACTGTGACTCACAGACGGACGGACGGACGGACGGAAAACAGACACATCGTGCCAGACGCCTCGCGTCAAAAAAGGATTTTGCTCTTGTGGACAAAGTTCATTTCCACAGATCGTATATGGCTACATGGTGTATAAAAGTAGGAGAGGATGGTAGCCCACCGTGGCCACATTGGCGAGACAACACAAATCATGACAAATGTCTGCGGTTTCTGTGTTTCTAGATTTCAGAAAAGTAGGCAAATTTGCCGCTTTCATTGAACGTCCAAAAGCTAAAAGTATTTCAGCTTCTTTGCCCCCCTGATCCCCTGACCAGGGGCTCCACCCCTAGACCCCGCTGGGGGATCCGCCTTCAGGCCCCCATTATAGGCTCGCGCTTCGCGCTCGCCATGGTCTATCCTCCACTTTCAAACACCTTCCGCGGTCTATGGCAGCATAGGCTGCCCCACTCCAGAAAAAGTTATAGGCGCGCATACGCTAATTTTTAAGCCCATTTATGAATGTTCATTGTTAAAAACTGTTTGAGAGACCCCGTCCCTAGTGGAATGTGGAAGCCTTTGATCATTCTATAGAGCGTGTAAAAATGTGAGAGGCAGAGAGCAGCAACTCATATATGGGTGATATGGCATTGTCTTAAAAAGTTCATTTGAGTGGGCAACTGTGTTGTTAGTGCATGGAACGAAGTTCACCTACCTTTTTTCCGTTGAACGCTGTTAAGAACATGCCTTTCCAACTTTGGATTTTTCCACCAATTACATGTAATTCCGATAATATTCGCAGTCGAAATCTAAATTTTGTAATCGCACCGAATTTAACTGTCATGGAAACGAACAACAACGCTGGCAGCATCCAACATGTGTAGTAGGAATCGCGTATAAGCTCCAGGGTACGACTATAAGCCAGATCAAAAACTTATTTTTAAATTTAAAAAAAAACAAAAAAAATCGCAAATTATGTCGAAGCTCGACGCTTTGTTAGACTGGACAAATTTTTGAGTAATACTTATCATTGTAGTGTTGATGCTTATACTACACAGTAAAGTCATACGTTGTTTTATAAATTGATTGTTTATAGCATGACTTAACGATCTAACGATATGGCGGTATAATATACAATACAGTTAACATCGAATGTCGGCATGATTATGCGGCTGTCCGTCCACCGCCGAGCGTCGCATGTGTTGACAGTAAATAAGTACACGGCTAAGCCCAAGCGTAGTCTAAACTAGCCCCGTGCTAAAGCTAAAGGGCTATATTGAGCCGTATTTTTAAATTCGTAAAAAATCGCGAATTAAAAAAAAATAAAATTCGTAAAATTCGAATTCTCAATGTAAGTAAGCCTGTAAAAACAGTAAAAGTAAAAGTACGATACAACCTTGTTCTCTACATGCTATTAGTCGCAGGTATACGCAGTTGTCGCCAGAATCATGGGTTTTGCCCGACAGCGCGTCTGTCCGTCCGTCCGTCCGTCTGTCTGACTGGCTTGTACGGGCACATAACTCGAACACTAAAACGCATAAAACAAAATTGGTGTAGGCCTAAACGTTTCTTAAGCGGGAGCAACTATTGTGCCATCATTGTTGGTTCAAAAATATAAAAGTCATGACAAGGGTGGGAGTTGTGCAGCTTTAAGCGAACGGTTGCACACTATGTCAGAACAGCGTCGACATTATTTTTTTCTGGCTACGCAGTCCGTATATCGTATCGATCGCTTCAGTATTAAATGCCGTTGAGTCATTTATTATCTGTTATTTGTTTTGTCATTTTAGCGAACCGGAAGTGAAAGCGAATTTAGTGAAGATTTACATGATGCTCAGTTTGACGGTGCTCGTGTTCGCTGGAGGCACGTACACAGCACTGCATGTCGGCAACACAGCATCTGTTCGTATTAAACTGCTGATGCTTCGTGGGTGGTCCAACAAGTTCAACTGTACAATTAAGTGTGACAATTCCTCTATACTATACAACGTCGCCTGATGACAGTCTTTTTGGTATCATTCTAATTTTATAAGAGAAAATGTTTACTTTTATGACTTTGGCTTCGATCTTTTATTTCAGTTCAAAACGAAAAGTAAACTGGAACTGCGATTGGCACCACCGCACACGCAACTTGAATTTAAATAAAGTTCTTGGGTTTTAAAATTTTAGCGGAAGTAGAGACGAGTGGCCCTGCTTATAACGCAATGTTACTTGGGCTATGCGAGTGTTCCTGCTAACTGCTATCTCATTCCGTTCAGAACTGTTTAACCTTTTTACGGTGTACATGATCAAATGGACTGACGGACCACGTTAAGGTATAGCATTCGTCAGCTGAAGCTTTCACCGATGCCGCCTAACAAGTTATAACAACAACACTTTACAACGACAATGTTAACATCATAACAAATAACAGTACCACTAACAGTAGGCCTACGCTTAATTGTCGACTGACTCGACTCATATTATGTGTAAGTTAGTAAATAAAGATGTATAGTCTACCTAAAAAGCCAGCTGAATTGGCTTAATCTGCCGAACTTAAGCAAAGTTCGCCAAAGGCGGTGCCTATACATCTGCGATAAAAATAAAGCAGTATACAGCATTAAAACACAGTGAAATAATTTGTTTAGTTTTATTGCAGGAATGGATACTCCCTTACAAACGCTGCCGTCGTGTTGATGATCATGCAGATAGTGTCTTTGGCTTGTTGCAGGAGACGAACGCACTGATCGTAGTGCTGTTAACCATCGTCGTGTTGTGGAGCGCTATAAAAGCCACGCCTCCAGACATGTTTCTGCTCAGATGCGCCATGCTCCTGTTGTTATCGTACAATGCTGGATTTCTATTTATATCCATGATCCAACTCGCTTTGGACAAATCGGCCGCGTATGTTTTCCGACGATAATACCATATAGCATATCATACCTATAGAAACTTGCACACGGACTTTGCTATACACTAACATGTTTCTGTCTGTCTCTCTTGTGCATCTTCTGTCATCTTTGTGTCTTTTGTTTATTACTGATATGAATCCATATAGATCTAAGACGAATAAAATTGAATTGAATTGAACTGATTAATAGCTCTTCAGTGGTCATTACATTTTCGCGTTCGACTGTGAGTGAGAGCGTTCGTCATTCACTGAAGTTTCGTTTACACCATAGCATGATCCGGATTATTTCAACGTTTGGTTAATGATGAGGCCAAAAAATAAACTAATTAGGTTCTGAAGGTTCTACAATGATTCAGGTTCATTCCGAGCGCAGTGCTGTGCACAGCGATCTGCTTCGTGGCGTTCTCAATCGCTGCGCTGAGTGTCGACGTCAGCAGAATCTACCTCTTCATTAACGGTCTGGTATAACAATACTTAACCTAACGTGTACCACACTGTCTTACAGTAATATTGTCTAGCCAGTTTGTCGCTGCATGTTCTGTTTTTATGCCTCCGCTACAGCTAGGTATCGGCAGATGCGTTGTGTTTTCGTGTAGGTTAAAAGTTAGAGCTTAGAGGTTAAACGACGTCTATAGCTCTTCACGACAACCTACATCACAAAGCTACGGACCGTCATCTGCCGTACGGAATCAAACAGTGTTAGGCCTATTTGCCACACGTCACAGACGAATGCGCCTAGCTTTAACCTCAGCCAAGAAGGCTGGTACTCGATTTACCTCCCCAAAGAAACGAAAGGCTGAGTTGACCTTGGTGTTTGCAATATACCGAGATAGTTTAACTCTCCGCAGAGTCACCCATCTAGGCAATAACCACGGCAGTCAACCTACAACCTTTCGATCATAACGCCAAACCATTACGCCCCTGAGTGAGAGTTAAAACATGCTAGATTGTTTCCACATCGACGACTTTGACGTGTGTCTAAACACCAGTACTGTTATACGGCCATCCTTATGCGTACACCGTATAATTTTTATACGTTTTGCTCGTCTACCTGTTTGACCGTAAGCAAACATAATAAACAAGAAAGGCGCAGAAAACCAAAAACGGGCCGTTTGTCAGTTTTCTTTTTAAACGGGTTGTGCTAGATTTAACGTTTAACGACGACATGATATTAGCGTATTTATGCTACATACTGTAGTAATTATTGTTGATAGCAGCGTGTGTACAGTATGAAGAGTGTTTGAGTTAAAAATGTCTTCAGGTGGTTGTAGGAATATTATTGTCCGCACTATTTTCCTTCGTACTGGTGCCACCAGCTATCGTTCTCTTGGACGTCCAATTTCCGATAATTGAGGTCAGCTGTAGGTCCAGGGGCGTCATTTAGGGGGGCTGGAGGTGTTTACGAATCCCCAAGGATCTGCGATTTTAGTTTTTGTCCATGTAAATTGTACATTTGAAACAGTGTTATTGCTGCAAGAACAATATGTTACATAGACTGAAAACCCCAAGAATTATTGAGACCCTGCAACGATTTACTGAAATGACGCTACTATAGCAATAGTGCTTTGGTGTTGAGTTTTTATTTTTTATAGTTTGTGTACCATGTGGGTGACATTTTTTCTCTTATTTTTTGTATACTTAGTGTAAGATTTCATAATAAATATTCCGATAGGCTTATAACATAGCTTATAATAGGTGGATCCATCGTGTTGAACAAACCGTAATTTAACACGCGTATTGCAAGAACGACAAAAGGCCATAGTAAAGCCAGTTATTTCAGGTAATTTAAGTATTTGTACACACCCATATGTTTGTGTGTAAATGCAGTGGATTCTCTTGCATGACATTGCATTGAACCTCAGCCTTATAACTTTACACACTGAACTCATCATTGAACGACTGCGCCAGGGCTACAAAGATATTGTAGGGTAGGCACAAGCTGCATGCAGTCTCTTAATTTTGTTCTCCGTACTCGTTCACTTACTCATGGATTTATCTAGCGTGTTTCAAATATTTTATGACTTGCGTAGGCATATAGGCCATTTGTTTTGTGCAAATGCTGAAGCTTGATTTTTGAATGCCATTGTCGTTTAGGCCTACTTATCGCAGTGTTGTGGCGCGAGTTGTTTTGATACGACGTGCAGTGACTCTTGACTGAAAAAGTTTGTTTATCACTGCTTTGTGGGATGCCTAGTTCTCCGGCTTTTTGTCAGTATGTTTTTTTTCTGGTTGCCTTAGTCAAATCGCTGCACACTGAGAATACCCAGCTTAGGACTTCCATGAGCATGTACCTGTTCATCGACGTGATCGATCTGTTCCTGGACATATTGTTTATGATACTGCTGATGCTCACACAACTTGTCCTTGGCTGCATCCGAGGAGAATCTACGCGGCCAGACAACGCACGCACTTAAGGCTGCTGCGTAGTTTTTAACTAGGGACAGTAGAAAACCACGACAAAAAATAACAAAAAACACGGCAAACTTTTGTAAAAATCGCAAGATTTACGGCAAAATCACGGCACCAAACTACAAATTTGTTGAACCGTCAACCATGAAACCATCAAATTTAGTAAACTGTTAGCTGCAATATTTGTAAATGCCTTTTGCTAAAATATGTGAAATCTGTATTCTGTAAGCTGAACGTAATCCGTTTCAACGTGGTGATGTTAACATGGTCAGAACAGTCCAAGGCCAAAGACTTAGGCCCCTACATGTTTCATTGTGGACTATAGAAACAGCGGACGTTATACCACGTAGAAAACACGTATACACGTGTAGGCCCCTATAACTATTTTTATACCAAAATTTGTTAATATTGATTATACTGAACGGAGATTATTGAAGTTCTTTAAAAATGTAGTAGGCGTTCGGGTTTTTTTTGCGAGGCACTGTGTATAAGTTTGGCTATAGTTTGAAAGTAATTACACGAATAGTCAACAACTATCTTTGTTGAATTACACGATTTTACTCTGCGTAGTCTATTTCAGCCTGTTAACGAATCCGGTATTTGCCAGAGGCGGTGGCGTGTAAACTTTACGAGCTATATACCGTTAGATGATGAAGTTGAGCACACACATCCGCTGGAGCGACGACGTCGATCGCTGGTTGCCGGCGGCCACAGCGATTCGACGACAACTACCGACAACGAGCGACCCGCACAGTTGTTAAACGTACGACGTGCTATCACGTAGCAGCCGCCGTCGCCACACGTATAGCGTGTCGTAACGCCAGTGCTTGTTACGAGCTCAGTTCGTTATAGAACCACGAACGAACAACCGAAACACTTCTCTCAACGATGAACTAGCGAGATATCGACAGAAGTAAGATATTGCGTATATTCAGATATTAACTTTTAAATTTTTTTTCTGAGTCAACTAATAGGTTTATAATATTAATTAATGTGATATTTGCAGCTTTTATTTACGGTACATTATAAGGTCTTGCATTATATATTCACTACGAACAATGTGCAGTGAATTTATTTTTATTTCAATGACAGAGCATACAAATATCGGTACAGTGTAACATCACAGCTGGACAACAAGGCACAATTAAATGAACACTAACAGTTGCCCATGGAATGCGTAAGAAAAAAAAACAGACAAACTAGGCTACTGACATGGTTAGTAACATCGCATGAATGCCGACAAATTAATGTCTTTAAGGGATTCGCTGAAAACCAGCCTAACAGCTAAAACAAACCGTGTCGGGCAAATACTACTTTCTAACTTTTAACTCATTTATAACCGTAAAAAAGACTGCACCTAACTTTTTTTTAAAAAGTAAACTTACTTAAATTCATCGCATACGTGACAGCGACATCAGTTTCCTCGATGTTTAGAACCAACTTGATTAATTTGTTTTGTTTACAGGTAAAATCAAGATGACAAGGAAATTCTGTGCACTGCCAACGTTACTGGTCCTTGGATTATTCGTCGTCGGAATTCGCGGTCGGTTTCCGTTTTACTGAGTCAGAATTTAATAACTAGCGACAAATATGTAAATAATACACACTCGTGCTCTACTTATTAATCAAAAACAGTAAGAATACCGCTAGAAAAAAAATGTAGCCTAGGCATAAAGCCAAATTGGGAAAATTCGAAAATAAGTTAATTAGTGTTAGGCCCTATATGCGCACAACAAACAACAGCAGGGATTGATTCTGTTAAATATCAGTGTTGCGAGGTAACTTCGAAAAGGTCGCATACTTCACGTATTAACCGACGGTGGTACAAAAGTAAACCAACAACGACGGTCCTAGGGCATTGTTATAGAAATAGTGGTATTATTCAAATTACCTTAAACCTTTCTGTAATGACGATAATGATAATGATGATAAATATACTGTGTGACGACGATTTAGATTTTTCCCATTTTTGGTACTATCAGTTTCTTTTGTTTGCATGTTAGTTGTATTTTACATTAAGTTTGTCTATTTTGCTACCAGGAGAGTCGGAAGGCGAAGCCGGTGCCCGATTTGCTTTGCAATGGCGCTGCTATCGTCTGCCTCGCTCGGTGCCGTGTCTGAAGGACGACAGTTCTAATCATCGAAGCTGGTTCTATGACGTGACCACGGCCAGCTGTCGCGTCAACCCGACTAGCAGTTGTGACGTCACGGATCGCGTGGGAAACGATTTCCACACGCTCAAGGAATGCATTAAAACCTGCATGCCTGGTGAGCTTTGATTTAATTCGTTTCAACTACTTAACTGCTTTGAGACTAGTTTCTCGTTCGTTCAACAGTTATGGCAGAATATTTTATAATATCGGCATATTACAATATTGTCTTTCCTCGAAAAAATTAAATTTGTACTTTTCATCTTCTTGGCATTTGTCAGTTAGACCTACTAATTTATACCATCAGTCATTACACATGTGATAGTTTATTTCGTTGTAGTGTTTAATTTGTTCCTATTTCATATTCACAAACAAACATTCGATTTTTTACACTACACACATTGGCAATTGGGATTAGCAATGAGCAGTTGTATAATCACGACATGCTCATCTGCCACAGCAGCAGACAGACACAGAATTGTGATTTTTGCTGTAGCCTATTTGCAGTTGTTATAAAATATTTGGCAACGCATAGATTTTCACGTTGATTACGACCGCCGTGCAAAGATTGCCCTCGGATGCATTGTGTGGGTCTAAATGCAGTCTTCATATTGAATCAATCTACTTGCGTTGGAATGCGGCTGTGAAATTGCGGGATGTTAATAGAGCGAGCGGACTGCAAGTCGTATCGTGCTATTTTCGCAGCATAGACGTAGCCAAGGGAAGGGGGGCGCAGGGAGTGCGCGTGCACCCTCATAGTCCAAAAATATGCAAACCTGTGAAGCAAAACTAACGTTTTCAGGGCTTTTTATGACCAAAAAACGTTTGTGGCACAGGGTCCGTCACTGGTTCCGCTGGGGGAGCTTACAGCACTCTGCCAGACCCTCTAGCTGGTGGATAGAAAGCTCGCTGCCTCCCCAAATAAAAACACCCCCACTCTCGGCTTTTGACCGCGATTTTCGAAATGCACCTCCCAACTCCAATTTCTGGCTACGTCTATGTATCGCAGGCGGCGTGACAGCTGACGAACTGAAGAACCGGAGTAGCAGCGTGCCAACGTCGACGACGCAACCGACAGCCGCTGACGACAGCAAGTTGAAACAAGATGATGTCTCAACGACGTCAACCGAGCAAAGTGATGCGGCTTCAGCACAAGAGGAAGGTCTTTCGATCAGCATCCACGCGATGCCAGGTGATGTGGTCAATCCAGCTGACCGTGACGTGGAAGTTAGTATCCAAGCAAGTCCAGATGTTGAGGCCAGTTCAGTCGCCGACGTGAAAATTCAGCCGATGACAGTCCAGTCAGTGCCTGATGATGTGCCCAGTTCAGTTGACATAAGCGTAAAAGTTACCGAACAGGCAGGGCCCGATATTGAGTTGGCCAGCTTAGCTGACAACGACAACGAAGTTCCTCCAATCAATGGCCTAGTGCCATCAGATGATCTGGCCAGTCCAGCTGACAGTAACGTGAAAGTTAGTATCCAGACAGATCCAGATGTTAAGGCCAGTTCAAATGTCGATGACGAGAGGGTTCCTCCGATCACAGCTCAGATGATCCCGGATGACGTCGGCAGTTCAGTCATCGGTGAGACAACAAGAAACGTTAGCAACTTCGGCGACGACTTCGAAGCAACACGGAAACACGACGAAGACGACGTTGAAATCAGTCAGAACGAAGATGATAAACGCGTGCTGTTTTTGACGCCGCCACGAGCTGACGATGACGTAATCGATGACGCAGTCAATGACGTAGTCGATGACGTAGTCGATGATTCCGTGTCGACAGGAGACGCTAACCGCGATCAGGAAATAGTGCTATCTGGCAAAGACAACGACGACGAAAATCTACCAACGGTCACCCCACCGACGCCGTCGACCCTGAATCCGATGTCTTCCATAGTTGAACACAGCACAGGTATATCGATAGAAATGCCAACAAACGAGCATCCGGAAAACCCTGCAGACGGCGCAGTGCTGGACAGAGCAAGTTGGCAAGGGCAGCACGGTGACGGCGCCATGACAATCGACGGCCACGCTGCGTTCAATTTATTCGACCACATCGTTAGTAACCGCTCGAGCATCTCTGACGAGAATACAGAGAGTATTAGTAAGCTTCTGGATAGAAACCGGACACAATCGACCGAGGATGAAACTTGGAGCAGAGGCTCTGAGAAGCTGGTGACAACGGGTCCAGATTCCGAGCAGCCAGAAGCTTCGATCGTCGCTCTGGCGTCCTCTGCAATCTCTGCACATCCAGACAATGACGACAAAGCTTCAGAGCCAAAGTCAACACCGCGGACGCAGCGGATTTCGTTTAACAGTAACGAGCATCTCCGTTATAATCCGAATCTAAACGCTGCTACCAAAACAGCAAAACCAAAACCGGATATTGTCACAGAATATGGTAATTCCGTGTCTTTCTACCGTTGTGGCAGATTACCTCAGCTAATATTAATTTTGAATTTTGATATTTAAGACGAGTAAGCTAGAAGATCGAATTTCGATTTTCTGGCATACAAATTTTAGACATTACATTATAAATGACAAATTGTTACTGGCACAAATGGTTGCACGTGTTGCACGTGCAAATGCTGAAAACATTTTCACTAAAGCAATCTGAATTTCCTTAATACTTAATTTACGCAAAACAATGCTAGTTCGTAAAACACAACTGAATTGAATAACAGAACGTGGAATCTTTCGCGTTCTGGTAGAAAGATGTTGTTTACTTGCGTAGAATTGTCGGCTCAAGACGATATGCATGCAGCAGCCAAGGCGCACGAGGCAGCAATGCGTACAATCACCATCATGCTGCCGGTCAGATACAACGAAGCTCCCCCACCGCCAGTCCACGACCACGCCATGATGCCACCATCAAGTGTCGAGGCTGCTGGTCCAAGCCACGGCCCGCTCAACGGCCAGTTGCTGGGCGCTCTGCCGCAGGAGCCGCCGTTCATCGTGAGCAGATGGTCGGCCAGTTTCGACATCCCACCGCCGGGCGTTGACAGCGGACCGTCAGTATCGTCTGGAACAGCTCAGGACAAGTCGACGAAGCATTCAACGTCGTCGACGTCACTCAGTCCTGGTGGTTTTCTGTTCAACCTGCTGACCGGCGCCCGCTACCAGCCACCGCCCCCGGCACAGACCCCAGCATGGGCTAACGAGATACAGCGGCAGCAGCGTGGTATCAAGTCACCAGCAAGACCGGAAGTACAGTGGCGGCCGCCACAGCTGTTACAGCGCTACGTTGAGCTACACCGCGGAGAAGGATCACAGCCGCCCGGCGCCGTGCGTAGTGACGGCGGACCTGCGGTCAAGAACGATGTCGTAATGACTGCCATAGCGTACGGTTTGCTTGGCCGAGGTGAACCGCGAAAGGATAGCGCAACCCCTTCGATCACGTCGACGACGACCCCTTCCACCAAGAACGTCAGCAGGCGACGCAAGTTCTCGGCCGGTAGCGAGTACCGACAGAGAGCGCCCGGTCGGTACAGGTCGTACGCGCACCCGGACAGACGGCGGATCCCGATCCGTCGCGTCAGTAACTTGGACCTGACGTTCGACAGCGACGTCGACGACGACGACGAGGTTCTGGAGGCTTTGTTTGGCTACGATCGGTCGCCGATGAGTTTGCGACGCTTCCGTCGTCCGTCGTCGTCGCAGGCCAGTGCTCATCGCGTCTACGGTCGCAGGCGGCTCGGAGAAGACCGACGTCGACGCTGGCGTCCTCGTGGCGAGGTGCATGCCGGGAAGCTTTTACGACGGACTGGCGGCAGAGCGACACCTGGTGGAGACAGGGAGAAACCAGCGGCACGCAGCCGACGTCCTCAGACCGTTAAACCCACTAAATCGGATGTAGGACTCCCAGACACGGACTCGCGCCGTCGACTGTCTTTGCTGCACATCGTCGTCTCCAGACAGCAAGACTTCGCTGCTCCACAACCCGCCATGAAACTGGCCGCTGACCGCCCCGGACTGCAGCCGCTGGAGCCCAGACCGCTGGACGTGGACGCCCTACATTCACTGTCTCGTCATCCGTTCATCCGACCGTTTTCATCGTTTTTACCTGCGAAACCAATCATTTCCGACAGACATCTGCATCACCTGCAAGACAGGTATGCAGTGTCAGCAGATTACCTGCAAACATTTTTAAAGTATTCATATTTTAGACCTGCACTCTTGGTCTAATTCAGTGTCACTGTGTTTCAGTGCATTTACTGCGATTACGCCATATTGTTCACAGAAATTTACATTTTATGATCTTCGTTTGCGACTTCAATATTTCTTAGTTAGACAAAAGTGTACAGTATTCAACAACTATAGCAAACAAATAATAATTAATCTCTCTAAAACATTTACATACACACGTCTGCTATTCATTATTGATCAATAATCAGCAGCGTGTAAGGTGGTTGATATAACAAAAGATGTTTCTATGCTGATGATAGCGATGATAAAGAGATGCAGCTAAGACGCGATGAAGCAAAAACGGACAAAGACGATGATTTGACTAATAACATCTGCTTCCAGCCGGTTGACATCGGCAACTGCAAGTCATACCAGGTTTATACATTTGTTTTTTTCCGACACGGTGTATACAGTATATACGGCATGTGAGCAAAATTCATGAGTTATCTTACGACAAATTGAGGTGATTTTTTTTATTATTATTGATGTCAGTCGTTTGCATTGTTTGTATCATATGACAGCTAAAAATAGATGCATTTCAGAACTGACAAGGTAAACGTTCAGTAAAGCCAAGTTTAAAAAATCTGTAGTTCAATAGGATCATGTTAATGGATAGTTTAATAATTACGTTGTGTTTTTAATGGACGTAGTTTGCATTTTATGTCGACAGAACAAATGGTATTTCAACCACAAAGTCGGACGGTGCGACATGTTTTTCTACGGAGGTTGTGGCGGCAACGGAAATCGCTTCGAGACATTGGAACACTGTCTGCGAGCCTGTGCACGTCAGTTGCTCGTCTCTTATGAGTTTTGCTAGATACCGACACAGTGAGTTGGTCTAGCCGTCTAGCGCATAGAACCATGCCGTTTGTTTGATAATTACACCTTTACGTTTATGAATCAACGCTAATTTTTTTTCTCGAAATTACCATTATCTCGTGAGCTGCCAGCTATATAGCGACCCTTAAATTCAGGCACCGTGTGTGTGGCTGCGTCCATGTGTCTGTCCGCCGTGCGTCTGTCCGCGAGGCTCGACAGTTGTGGTTGTGTCGTTAGACCTGACCAAAGGTAGCTCTGCACTGCAGCTCGCTAGCACGTTACCTGCCGGCCTGTTTGCTGTAAGCAGTTCTCTCAAAATAATTTAACCGGCGAACTGATCTGATGAGATATGACGTTATTTTTAAACCATTCTTAAAAATTAACTCTGGGCGACAATGCGCTTCTATTTTCCCAAATCTGTAATCGAAATCGGGCTCAAGTTTTTCTTTTCGCTTTTCGGCTTAAGATCCCTTCTTTCGGACTCTTTTTTCTCAAGGGGGAGTTTTTAAAAGTTTAGATCTATACTCGTAACAAAAATTTCTTTCCCCATTTTTCTGCGGGGAAATAGGTCGGAAGTTTTGTTGAGGGTGTAGATTTACACTTTCAACAAAACTTCCCTCCCTCCTATTTTTCACTGAGTGCAAACTACGTAGTAATTAGTAGGATAGACGCCGAAGACAATGCGTGCAGATACGTGGCCGGGTGGCGATGAGAAAGTTCAGCTTGACGGAGACGACAAAAAAGACGACGAGATGCCTCCTGGAGCCGCGGACAGTTGGACGTTGGTCGGCGACAACGATGACGAAGAACAGACAACGTCCAAGCCAACCGACGTCATCATCGTCACCAGCCCCGTATGTAAACTTTGCACTTTCGCACATGTACAGTGCGACAATATAAAATAGGCACTTGAAATTTGGGGCAGGGCTTAACGTGAGGCCACCCGGCGCCGTCAGTCCGATTGTCTTGGTCTACGCTTGCTGATTCGTTAAGTCGTCGATTATAAATGTGGCAAAATGATTTTCCTACAAAATTTCTTAACGAATCTCGCTAAAATTTTGTTTTAATTTCTTTCAATTAAAAGTCAACCTTCCCTTCAATTTTGGTCTTAGTCCTCTGCCTGGTTTCGGAGGAGAAGTGAAAAAAAAGAAAAAACAAAGCAAAAGCATACGGGCGGCCTAAGAAGAAGCATAACTATATAATTCATAAACTGGGCTTCAGCTGCATACATTTCGTTTTATTATAATGTCACTCTGGATAATTTTTTTATTTGATAATATTTTTATTTTGTATTTCATTTATTTTTTTTTATATTTTATTTATACATTACGTTTAGCGTGTTAGAAAATTGGATACAGACGAACAAATTGCTTGACTCGTGTTTGTGAAAAAAATTCGCAATTATCCGCATAAACAGTGTACTGACGCAAAATGATCAGATTAGATAACGCTCATATTTTTGTTACATTTTTTATATTCTAGAGTCGTTTTCTTTTTTAGCAGTTTTGAACGGTAATTTAAAATTTTTTTTGGTGACGTTGATGGTGCTTTTTAAAATATTTGTCATGTGTAGTTTATGTTTTGTCTTCAGTGCAGTTTCATGGCTTTCGAAAATTGATGTTACTGTTGTTCATAACTCTCGCGTGTTTTTGCATATCATTATCTTATGTCGCGCGTAACGAAACTGTACAATAATTTAAATTTGTTTTAGCTATACGTATGTGTTAGATAAGCTGATGTTCCTGTTTTTTGTCTATTTTTCCATATTTTTTATTTCGTATTTAAAAAAATTATTTTTGCATATCTGTGCATTTATGTGTCTCAAGTAAACACGAATTAATTGATTGAATGAATGACAGGTGTACGTTCCAATGAGCCGTTATGACGTCGAGTCAGCAGCTGTGACGTCACGGTTGACTGATGACGTCGACAGCACCAAAGCACCGCTAGCTGCAGCCACTGGACCTATTACTGTTGATGCCCGTCATCAGCAACTCGACTCCACCACGCCTCACGGCGCCATCGCCCCAACTCTTCCCGTTCATGGTTAAACTTAAATCCACTCCCCCGTTTCTATTCTGCCGTTCACATAGAACGAATTTAGGAGTCATTTTTTTCTTCGCCGTGCAGTATTAAGAAATTTTCGTAGTTTTGGAACCATAAGCACAAACGTTGTCTGAACTAGGGGCGTAATTAACGGGTGGTGTCCTGCGCTTTAAAGACTTTTGAAAATATACATCCAAAATGAACACCCCGCTCTTCCTCCCCTGTTTACATTACTTACTCCTTTGGGTCGCTTAACCGCAATAAATTCTTCGTCGAGTTGAAGCGCTGTCTGGGCGGGCTTCAGGTCTCCGTCGAATCGGATCCATGAGTCGCAGGCGCGGCAGGAATTTGCAGTTTAACTGCAATTTTCCGTTAGACAACTGCAAATTTTAAACAAAGAAAGTAGTAAGTGCGAAAATTTTTAATTTTATTTTTAAGTTGTCCAATATTGGGGATTTAAGCCCCAAATTTTGCATTTTACAACAAAATGTTTTTTGACAAAAAATGTTTTTGACAATTTTCCGTTAGCCCAAAAAGGGTTTGTCCCCCCCTGCTACGATGGCACTGGGATCCTATAGATACATTTTTGAGTGCAAAACTTTGATTACTGAAGTTTGCCCCAAGAGTCGCATTTTAGTTTGAATTAATTATATGTTTTAAAAATTAAAGGTGGTGTATAACTCAAAAAATGACCAAAATCTGTGTACTCCGAGACATTCTAAGTCGCTGGATGCGTGTTTGTTGAATTACAGGTGACAACGAAGCAGCCACGGCGGAAGATACAGCGGCACTGATTCTTGGTCTGCCTCAGCCGTATGTTATAATCATCATCGTGCTTGGCATTGTGAGCCTCGCGGTCATCACGCTTGTTACTGTTATCGTCCTGGTAATTATCGATCTAACTGTTATATACAGGGTGGGCGAAAAAATCTAAGCTGTTGTACTTGTCGATATCTTCGCTAAATATTGATTAATTTTTACAATTTTTTGCCAATTGACTCCGTAAGAAATTTGTTACTCACTGGCATGCACAACACACCTATTCTGTCGTTACATTACCTTGTAAAACATAAATTAAATTAATTAATTATAATATTTAGTTCAATGGTTTTTACCGTTGAAAACAGACATTATATTTAAATGTAAACATTTTACGGAGCTATAAAAAAACGTTAATAGACAGGGGCGTCCACTTTATTAACAGGTAAAAGCAAATGCCTCCTGGAAAAAGTTGGGGGAAAGTAAAAAATTGAAAATGGGGAAATATTTTTGGTGGCCGATTTCCTAGAAACGCATAACACAGAATGCGACAATTCTGCGTACAACAGTCCATTTTTTTCTGCTCGCTTCGCTCGCAAATTACTTTTAACCTTTACTTTCAAGGCTGTTTTTAAGGGAAAAGAGTTAGCGGGTTCAACCGCCCCCACAGAATTTTTAAATTTTAATGTGACAATTCTGCATACAACAGTTCAAAAAAAAATTTGGCTTGCTTCGCTGGCAGATTAGGCCTATTTGTAGGCCTATGCCTACTTTTAAATTTGTTCCGCCGCCCTTGTTTGCTTTTATTATTTTAACTGCATACAGTCAATTTTGTCACTTGATTCTGAGGAAAATAATTAAAATTGTTGTTACCAGATGTTATATTTTAGTGCTAAAATGCACTAAGTTCGATTTCGGCTGGGGCTCCACCCCAGACCCCGCAGGGGGAACTCACATCGTTCCCCCAGACACTCTAGCTGCATTTGAAGGGTCCTACTTCCAAGACAAAAATGGGAGGAAAGGAGAAAAGGGGGACGGGAGAGAAGAAAAGAAGCAAGGGAAAAAGAAAAAGAGAAAGGGAAGGAAAAAGGGAAAGGCCCAAAAAGGAGAAAAGAGTCAACACCCGAGCATTTTGATGACGATTCACTGTATCGACTTTTGGTGACTTTTATAGGAATCGCAATAACAAATAAAGTATAACTGTATTTTTAAAAATAGATCCTGGAATTTTAATTGTGTTTGTTGCTAGAATTTGTCACTAAAACTGTTTTGCACTATTGGATAAGTTTGTGCGCATGTGACTGTCACTCGTTGTTGTTGCTATTGTGAGCATCAGTACGATTACAATCTGTCTTACTACTTACTCACTATTACTGGTCATGCGTTGTTAACTGTACATGGTGTACAGACTTACAACGAGTACAGTATTCTTTACTTCAAATAATTGCAGTCATCTAGGACAAAATTAGTACTGGTAACATATTTATTGTGAAATCTGTGCTGTGTAGCATATGTGCTGCAAAGTGCGAAAGTCCAAGAAAGCCGAAATTCTTGAGGTATGCCATGGCCGTAGTCGTCATTACTATATCTTAACCGCTCGTCGTCAACAATGCAGTGAAATCACATAAATGGTGCATAAATTAAGCACATTTATATTTATAACAACGAAACTGTATTGGGAATTTTACGCACTGTTGACATTCAAAAGTAACCTGAAGCTTTTTTCGTCCAAACAACGAATAATAGGCCTATAGTCAACGGCAAATAGCGACCACGGCATATTTTCACATCGTCCAAGACGGTCAGCAGAGAGGGCAGGATATCGGCTGTGATGTCAATTTCGCGTCAGTGTTTTTTATCACTGCGGCGAGAGGGGGCTGGTTCACGGCACGCCCTGCTTGAAGTGTAGTGGATAAATGTACGGCCGCATAAATGTCGGTACACGGTATAGCGATGTGTTCGCTTGTGTTCAATGATTTGTCAGGCTGTGGTGAAGGCGCACAGTTACGACGATGAGGTGAACAAGGTCGTCTACAGCGAACCGCCAACGATCAAACTTAACGAGAAACTCTGACTCCGAAAACACGGCCAGAACATGCGACGATGTTGCGGGTGGCCACCCAGCAAAAGAAATTCTGCATCTGACAACGATTAACAACCAAAGTGACTTTGCTTCTTGAAGATTTTGCAATATACAGTACATAAAGAGACTATAAATGCAAGCATAATCACGCTATACTATTCTGTAATAACGTAGTCAATGCCCATAATTGCAATTAAGTAGACTTACTGTTATGCAAAACACACTGTTGAGATTTTGATCTGTCACCTTTATAAATCTGCGTAGGTTTAATTGTTATTGTGATTATTGTTTTCTTGTCATATTGAATAACCTTAAGTGTTAAGTGAAATATAATTATGTGCACACGTCTGACTATTCCAGTTGCTGACACCCAGATGCAAGGACTTTGAAAAAAGTTGAAGACTAACGTCTAACTCACCGATTTTGTTTTGTTTATTTATTCCGATATACTACTGGCGTTTTCATCTGTATAACTCGAAGTGATATGATATGCGAATAGGCCTACACGATGCAAAACTTGCTGACAAAAACCAACAGTTAATCAACTACAGAAGATTAGTAGACAAGTCACTATAGTCATTGACTGCTTTTTTCGTTGCGATTTAGCGCATTAACTAGATGCTACTTTGACGCCAGCCGCCTTTCGAATGCCTCAGTTCTCACTTTCGCAGTCATAGAGAAATAGGCCTACGCTCCATGTTTCTTTCTGCGAGTTTAGATCGTTGAATTATGATGATGTTCGTTGTAGTCCAGGAAACCACTTCTTAGGCCTTCAGAGAATGGCCCCCGAAAATCCATGAATGAGAACATAAAAAGTGCACTCGGAGTACCTATAAAGACGACAGAGGAACACGGAGGCGGGAACAGGCGGACAGGTAGACGGATGGACAAACAGACAGACGGCGGCAGATATAGTCAACAAACATACGGCCACAGCTGAGTCTGCAGCTTTCAGTCGCCAGTGCTTCGTCAGTTATGCTTGCTAGCACCGCAGTCGCCCGTTCATTATGACGATAAGACGATAAAAAGATGCCGCCGCCGTCGCTGCTGCTGCTGCTGCTGTGCTTCCAATCTCCCCCATCCTTGCTCTCTCTCCCAATCTCCCTCCTACCTGACCCGCTCCGTCCAGGGTTGCCAACCCGTTTTAGCTGAATAATGCCGAACGTGGTGTATTTTACATCCGAACGAGGCTAAAAATGCCAAATTTTTTAACAATACCAATTTTTGATGAAATCAGTCTTACATGGTAGATAGTATATTTGCATTCTCACGATTGTACTTGCTAACTCTTTTTGCAATGATGTACAGTTTAATCTTGACGTTTAATTAAATTTTTATAAGAATTAGGTTTATCAGTCAAAACCAGTAAGAATACCGATGCCAAATTCAGAAAAATGTACCGAAAAGTGCAAAACTTGTCAAACACAAAGTTTACTGTCAGGTGCCTCAAGATGCCAAATTCGATTTATTTGGCATTTTAAAATGCCAGTTAACAACGCGGGCTCCATTCGTCCGTCTACTCGGCCGTATCACTCCACGGCGGGCCGGCGCCGCGTCGAGTTCACTTCAGCAGCAGGCATCGCTCTAGCAGCAGCAGCAGCAGCAGCGCGCGGCGGGAGAGAGTTATTCCACGCACAGAACGAATGGATTCGTAGGTCAAAGGAAGACTGCTTGAGCCAGCTGCTACTGCTGCTGCTGCTGCTGCTGTTGCCGCCCTCGCAAAGCGACGCAGCAGCAGCCAGTAATGGCGTCGTAACAGTTAGGGCCTGTAGTATGCAGTAATATGGGTGCATGGACCAGTTGCTAGTCGTGCATTCTGCTACGCTGCCAGTAAAGGTAAGACAAGACAATCGACTATTGTCTTGCGCTGTGCGTTTTAAGTCTGAACCGTTATTGGTCGGGTCTGGATGCAATCCCCACGTTGACTAAATAAACTGTTTCAGGGTTGTCCGCTTTGAGATTAATTTTTGGGAAGGAAAAGGGTTTAACAGTGCCCATTATAACCTGTGACTGTTTGTGCCTCTGAAACTGAGGCATTACAGCGCTCTTTGGAAATATCTTCTTTACTTTTGCTCAGGCGTTATTTCACGCGACACCGCCAAATACGACAAAGTTGCACGGCGCCGTCCTTCAAGTAAGACGATGATGTGGCTGCCATTACTTCCCATCCATCGAACTGGTTGCCTTGGACAGATGACAGCGTGTTAGTGACCAAAGAATAAGTCACAGATGAAATCGATGACATGGGGCAACAATACTGGTAAAGACAGTGTAGAGTAGATGGCGGTAGTGCCATGCAGTCTCCCTAAACTAATTACATTATCAATATACTAAATGGCGCTCCGTAAACTTGCTGCTCAACGACTGAGTGAGTAGAAAACTTGATACCGTAGTGATTAATGCTAACTTCCCCTCCCACTCCAGTTACTTTGATTTGTTGTTAATTCATTGTATACGCTATGCTGTAGGCCAGGGGTACTCAAACATTTGGAATGCCGGTCCATTTTCAGTTCGCCGCGAAGCATCGCGGTCCGCAAGCCAAGTCTACAGTATAATATAGGAGTGAAAGTACTGTAGGAGGCTATTAAAACATTCAATGCAAATGGCATACTTTGAATACACTTAATTTGTATAAGACCGCACCTGCAGAGAAGACAAAAATCAAAAACAACAATTAATACGGCACG
>Ga0209367_1002387_pt1 | contig 24761 bp, 21 predicted proteins | sample WorMetLIZISLAND2_FD_187412 | JGI IMG/M metagenome (GOLD analysis project Ga0209367, IMG submission 187412) | Marine gutless worms symbiont microbial communities from Max Planck institute for Marine Microbiology, Germany - Olavius geniculatus... ... | reverse complement strand
TTTATGGAAAAGCTTTACGGTTCCTGAAACTAGAGTCTTCCAGGCAGCCGATGGTGAAGATTTGGACATCCAAGCTTGGACCGTTTTTGCCTGATCCACCCGTGTGACAGACGGACGGACAGACGGACGGACGGACGGACAAAATTGCGATAGCAGAGACGCGCTGAAAGCGTAGCTGCTTTCGCGCGTAAAAAGCGTATCAGCTAACGAAAATACTCAAAACTTATAGAGACCAGCGTTCAAGGCGCTACAGCCAAAACGGTTTTCACTCAGAACATCAAAGTTCAGTAGTTAAGTTAGTAAGTTAGTAAGTAACAAGGAGCAGCAACATGGGTAGGCCTATAAAATTGTCCATGCTACTCTCTACCGGTGTTGTGTGGAGTCCCACAGGGGTCCGTCGTGGGGCTGATACTCTTTCTATATACAGCAGATCTGGTACAGCTGGTGGAATCCTTTGAACTGTATCCACACTTATACGCTGACGACACCCAGATCCACGGCTTCTGTCGACCCGGGGACACCGACAGTCTACGGAAACGTGTTGCTGACTGTGTCGCTGCCGTCGCTGATGCGTTCCAATCGACTTCAGCTCAATGCATCCAAAACGAAAGTACTGTGGTGCGCTTCAGCCAGTCGACAAAGTCAGCCACCTTCCGATCCGTTGGCTGTTGGCTCTGATCTCGTGTCGCCTGTCAGATGCGTGCGCGATCTTGGTACTTTCATTGACGCTGACCTGACGATGCGTACCCAAGTCAGTCAGACATGTTCGAAGTGTTTTGCTGCCATTCGACAACTACGAAGCATACGACGATCTGTGTCAAACGACGTGATGCAGTCGCTCATCGTGACTGGAGTTTTCCATTCTTGACTGCGGCTCCGCAACTCTTGCCGGCCTCCCAAAGCAACTCATGGACAGGCTTCAGTCTGTGCAGAACGCCGCTGCATGGCTGATCTTCAAAGCTTGTCGTCAGGACCACATTCAGCCGTTACTGCGCAGATTATACTGGCTTCGGATGCCAGAACGCGTTTCGTTCCGGCTGGCAGTGCTAGTGCATCGCTGCCTCCACGGCTCTGCACCTGGCTACCTGGTCTCAGATCTTCAGCGCGTGTCACACCTCAACGCACGTCAACGACTGCGCTTTTCGACTACATCAGCGCTGGTCGCTCCACGCACTGTGCGTTTTACCATTGGCGACCGCACCTTTCCAGCGACTGCTGCATCAGTCTGGAACAGTTTGCCGGAGTCAGTTCGGTCATCGCCGTCGTTGCAAGTTTTCCGCAGCAGACTGAAAACCGAAGTTTTTGTCCGATCTTACAGACATGACTAAGAACGTCTCATTGCACTGATTACGTGACTTCACTGTTTAAGCTTATTGTTATGTGTCCTTGTAGTCTTAGGACTTAACGCCACGCTAAAGTTTATTCGTCCTTCATCATCATCATCACCTGCCTACTGACGCCGTCGTTGCCACTCCACAACTGTCCTACCACGGTACCACCCAAGGTGTCCGCACCTGATCGAGGAAACCAGCAAAAACCACCAAAGCTGAGCGACTGCTATGGACACCTATAACTCGGTTTATTTGGGTGGCTGCATAATAAATAAACAAAGAAATAAAAGAGTAACGCAACGGTTTAAGTCTGGAGTCGACCATAATGTCGTAGCCATAAAGTTCGAAGCAATGCTTGTCATTAATCATCACTTTCTGCACGCTGAGCAGACTGCGGATGAAGATCTCATCTATCAGACGAAAACACTCGTCCACCTGACACAGACAGACAGACATACTCACAGACAGACAAACTGGTAGGCGATCGACGTTGCTAGCCGCGCTGCAAGATTTGCAGCATAAAGCATGGACAGCAGACAGACAGACAGCAAAAGCAAAGACAGCCACAGACACGGTCTGTGTCGTAGCATTATCATTCATCCACATGAATGGTAGCCGTAATCATGATGATGATGATGACGACAACGAGATGATGACAAATATTGTCAATTATTAATTGACAATAGAGTGGGCCCTGAATATCTCAAAGTATGCATCACACCGTTGCTGCTGCTTATCAATGATATCAGCACTGAATGCACATGTAGGTCAACAGAGTTTTTTTGCATTTAATGAACGAATGGATGAAGCAATCAATCCATTGATCAATCCAGCAATCAGGGTTGGGTTACTAGCAAAGCTACTTTAAGGTTAATATAAAACGTTCTGGGTATGGACTTTCTAAACAACCGGGTTTTGAGACATAGACAGAATGTCGAAAGTGACTGGATACCAGTGCATATATTATTCTGCATTTTATGTACAGCCATAACGAATGGTAATGCTGTTGCAGCTGCGGCTGCTGCTGCTGCTAATGATGATGATGACGTACAAGTTTTTGTCCGTGCTTGGCAGAGAGGTAAAGTCGAAGTTGTCTGACGGACCATTTTGAACCTTTCTCGGGGTCATAGTCTGGAGCCGTCTTCTGCACCGCTACATTCGTCAGGTGCACATCTACCGACCGAACGTTAAAGACTCTACGGTTATCCATTTATGTATTCAATAATTATTATTTAATTAATATAAATTTACACTTGTTCCAGCTGAGTCAAAAATAGTAGAACATCCTGAACATGTGACATCATACAAACTATAAGAGACACTAAAACAATCGCTATGACAAACGACTGGCACACTCTAGACACAAGAAAAGCTACAAAAGACAAAAAAAAATCACACATTATTATTTATTGCACTGCATCACTTAAACATCACTGCTTGTATTACAACGTATCTTATGTTATGTTATGCATCTACTAGCGACAGCACAACAGGCTGGTTTTTTTTCTGACAAACTACAACGTTACCTGAAGTCCTAAGTCTCAACTTCCGAGTTATGGCACAATCAACAAACAAACAGATACACCATGGCTACCACTAACCACTGCCACTACCACTACCACGACGATGACGACCATGACAACGACGACTACGACTACTACCACTACCACTACTACTACTACAAATTAGCTGGCAGATATGAAAGGATACACGTGTCATCAATGGTTTCAAGTGAAAACCTTGTGTTTGACAGTCTTGCAAAACCTTCGCGAAACAACCAGGCTTTCAGAGGAACATACTGCACAGGTAGACATGCACACAGCCTACAAGAATTAGTGTTATAGCGGTCTGGACTAAAACTACAGAAAGATAGAGAACAAAAACTAATAAGCAAAAAATCTAGACCACTTACCTACAATAGAGACCGTTATTTCTGCACCTTGAAATAGAATTAATTAGCACAAATGCTAGAAATACTGAGTAGTAATACCAACAGTAAGTTATAACCAAAATCGGAGTTGGTAGATTGTGGGAAAAAAGAAAGAAGAAGATATTTTGCACTACAGATGAGGCATTGCTGTAGACCCTGCATATTGAGTCTGTTTGGCAACTTTGGCCACAACTTATGATACAAATTTTTATCTTTTTTCACTACCAACCAATCTATCAATCAAAACACAGTTGTATAGCACCATATGTCACAAATATATCACAGCCGCATAAAATCTCCAAATCCCAAATCTCCCCTTCTGGAGGGTAAACAGGGCTCCAGTCCAGCACCCATATTACGTGGTGACATAAGAGTGTCTCTGACGAATGCTATCCCATTCCATCCAACGGTTCCGCATCCAACGGTTTTGACCGGGTGCACAAATGTGACAGACCGAGAGACCACACTACAGTGAACATCTACCACAATAGCCAGTCTAAAGCAAAAACATGTCATACGGATGTGACGAGGACATAGACACGCAGGTCAAACTTGCGTCCACCAATGAGGTATGGGTCATCAACGTAGCGCTGTACGACATAAGACTCCGGCTGTTCCTTGTTAGCGCCACCACCCCCAGCAGTGTCCTGTTGCAGTTGACTGTACTCCCCCGCTGGAGACTAACGCACGCACAGACAATACCTTGCTGAGGGTAACGATAAAAAAATTTCATAGCTACTTTTTTAAAAATTCATGCGGACAGACACCCAGAGAAATTGACAGACATTGACAACAAATGTGGTTTCAAGACCAAGTTCTTGGACAACACTACACAAATACGCCTGTTGTCTGTATGTCCAATAATGGCTATGAACTCGAGGTATGAGTTTCTCATAAAGGTGTACACACCCCTTTTACTTTTTTAATGCAAAAACAAAAATAATGTAAAAAAACCAAAATTACTGTTAATGATATTCAGGGCATAAGTAATTGGTGTGGCAATTTTCAGCTAAAGTGATTGAAGTCAAAACATGCAGAAAATAATGCACATCTCATGTAAATGTTTAGGCCTACTTACAGCTGATGGATCACACGTCAGCAAGCCATCCAGCACACATGCTAGGCGCATGCACCCACTGCACACTAAGCGTAGTGCAGTGGGCCATGGGCGGGCTGCATACTTGTTGACAGCATGCACAATGTGACGACATCTTCACTTGCTATTTACATAATGTGACAATATCAATTCTCTACCAAACAGTAACTGGACAAAAATAAATACAAAGTAAACAGGATTTACAAAGTAAACAGAAAATTATCTACAGTGTTTGAATTGCTGGCGGAGGCTGGGGGGTTGAACCCCTCAACTGTTTTCTCAACCTCCCTAACACACTGTTAAATTATGTTCTGGAGGGTCAACTATACACATTATACATATAATTTACATCACAATTTTGTCTGGCTCAGACTGTCGAAAAGTTCAACCCTGCAGCTAATTTTTCACAATTCAAACACTGATTATCTATTACTTATTACGATTGCTAGGTTCAGTACATAATAATTATGACACTGCGTTGTTTCAGATGTGCATATAGTGTAAAAACCTTTTTCCAGTCGACAATGTCTTTTAACTTTCGAAAGAGGAAAATGCCTTTTCCCTGTGACTTGGCAACTGGTTTCATTATCCAGATTTGTCCGGGATTTTTCTTGAATTCCTCCACAAACATATGATACTCCGTCTGCAATGGTCAAAACTGATGATCAACTCACTTACGAGTAACAAACATTGGCATGCTCAGACGGTGGTTACATGTTGCAGAATGTTTTAGCATTTTACTCTACAAGTAACCACATCTGCAAAAGAAATAAATCTGTTTGACCAACAAAAATCTCTCTAATGACGAAATTCAATGCATTCGAAAACATTAAAAAACCAATGCTAGTGCAGATGATCAGAGCACAAATTTGCTGATTGTGTGTCATTGCCTTAGGTCTAGAGCAAAGAGTCGCACTGCAACTTGGAATCAATAATTTATATGCCTCTACACTAAACACTTTCCTACATAATCTGTTACTCCAGGCAATAGTGATAAACAACACTTTATGCAAATTTGCAGTGCATGATACATCAGTAATTGGAAAAGATTTACAATACATACCGGTAACTCAAATGTCATCGGAAAAAAATCATATCTTGAGTAAATACTGAGTTAAGGAGCACACTGATCACTGAATGTAAGCTTACAACAGTTTATAGTGTCAAGAACAATTTAAATTTTATACTAATATTGCCCATTGTACCACATTAATATCAGCTACCAACCACCACGAAACCAGAGACCAGAGAACAAAGACATCCACCTTTGAATAAACTCATAGCAAAAATAGTAAGAAATAAAATACGAAAGTACATCAAATTACAACCTTTATTGACAAGTGTTGTCGCCTTTTTAGAAATGTCAATAAATCAGTAAATAAAGGTCATAATTTCAAGAATTTACTATATGGCTTCAAAACATCTACATCCAATCCATTCATCTTTCTGTCCATTTGTCTGTCCAGTTGTCTGTTTACCTCTGTCAGTCTGTTTACAGTAGGTATTATTAACAGTTCTGGATACTTCCGAGCTTCATGTTTCCCTTGGTCTCTTTCAACCTGCTTGCGGTAACGCTTCAGATTTTTCACCATAAGGTTTTTCCGAGTCAGCTAAAATCACAAACAGTTACAACTAAGTAGCTTGAAAATTTCAGGCATCTAAGAGGCAAATGCACATCTTTTGCCGTAAAGGTGGCAACCACACACATATAACAAGTGAAGATATCAAACTAGTGCTGACATAATATGCGGCCATCCAACTAGCTATACCCTGCACTGCACATCACTAAACCAAACCTTAATCATAACCTTAGACCTTTTTGAACTAAAATGTGGCACACGAGTCATTCCTAACCTGATTTGGATGCTTTTTTGTTTTGCAAGTTAAAAACCTGTAAATGACAGATAAAAAATGGACAGACGGACAGATGGCCAAGACACACAAAGCTGCTTATGAGAACCATTGCATAACAAAAATATATATAAAACAGAAAACTTAACTTATGGCATGTTCAGAATTCAGCTGCATTTTCTACACCATTATGCATATGTAAAGTAAGCCATATCATTCCAGCATCTTAAAATCTGTACTGGGGTCCGAGACATTGTCCTATTTTAATAAGTAGCTTAGCAAAATGTCCACTTCATTCCAAAGCAATAACTTGTGTTATTACACCTCATAATGGTTGCGGAAGTGACAAAGCTTCATATGTTCCTCCATGTAGTAGTGATCAAAGTATTCTTTCATCCACCCAACATCACACCAATACAGATCCCAGTCACCTTCCCTGCGTTAACATTGACAGCCATTGGTAATGTTAATAAATACAGAAAATTCTCATTTAACACCATGTGCAAATGCAACTGCTGGGTAAGTCACGCATCTGAAACAGAACAAAAAAAATTTTTCACCAGGCAAGTTAGCAAATGGCATGTTTTTTTGATGAACCCACACGTCTAGTTGACTTTGAGACTGGTGTACAAAGTGTGCAAAATATGTATGACAATATTACATACATTTTTCGAAATACATTAGTTATTTTTTATTTATTCAAACATTTTGCTGCTAAAAACAATAGACAACAGCACAACAGCAAACTGCCACTGTTTTATAGTACCCAAAAATGTGAGACTGTAGTTACTGTTTACTAGAACTGGAGAAATTAACGATTAATCAGATGATTGATCGTTAAAAATTTTTAACAAAACTATTGTTGTAATCATGAAAATTTTAATTAAAATCACATCAATAAAATAATATAAAGCACATACAATGACATTATGACAAGCATCTAAAATCATCTTGATCAGTAGTTGTTAGAAGAAAGACAACATTTCACTTTGTCTACAAAACTGCATTAGACAACACTCAATAGTAGTGCACATGTGTGAGGTTAGAGCTCTGGTAAAGTTAAATGTTAACTTTTCAAAATTTTTACCAGCTCTATCATTTGGTAATAAAAATAACACACATAAATGTTAATGTTTACAAGATTAATAATGCTGATGATGAATACAACATAAGCAAAAGGATTCGTGGATGAACAGATTTTAAAAGTTACAGTATAACAGAAACAGGAAATACGATTAGAAAAAAAGATCTGATGCTAACCCAGTGACCTCTTGCCAGCCGCGAGCACGCAATACATCCAATATTGTGTTCTGCAGCGAACATTTAAACCGAATCACTCTATCTCTACACAACAACAACAACAACCATTGTTAGGCTGGCAGCAGCAGATCAACATCAAATCAAATTAAATTCCCTTTAGACAAGGTGGGGACAATGACATGTGCCCAAATTCAGAAAATAAATGCTTAGCAACAGAAACATAACACATACTAAAATCAGGCAATACAAGTGTCTTGGTATAAACAGAATCCAATTCACATTTAAAGAGACTATAATGGTAGCAGTAACAATCTCGTTCCACAAGCTGTGGTCCTATACATCAATCACATGAACAGCAAAGCCAAGTTAACAAAGATTTATGACTACTAGAGCTATATCAGAACAACTGTGATAATTATTATGCCACTGCTAGCTTACCGAAACATAAATAGACTAACCAATGTTGACTTCAAATAGTTAATTAACTAATTACTTAATTAATATTAATTAATACTTAATTGTAATTTCTCTCGCACAAAAAAACTGTTGACTTGTTTTGCTTCATATTGCAGGTATGATCAGCTACATTCATGTGTCAGTCTACAATAAAACAAAAGCAGTAAACAAATGCAGGGCAGTCCAAAAGTCCTAAGCCATCAAGAATCATCAAAAATGCATCCAGTATGACTTATTTATTGCTAAAACTGATCAGCATAAAGTAAGCAATACAAAAAAGCACATATACCCGATATCGGATCTTCTCTGACTGGTTTTTGAAATGGCTGATGCAAGTGGAGCCTACAAAACATTTCACAACAGCAAAAACAATACAGCTGTGTGCAGTATCAGTTTGCGTGTACAGCATGTACGCACAATTTCAATCTATCTAATCTGTCTGCATATGGCAATTATCTGAATTCCGAAATCATGCGAGTAAACCTTCTCTGAACTTTTTTAAGCAAAACTTTGTCTTTGATGTAATGAGGACTCCAAGCTGCTGTCCAAATGAGGGCGAACCAACGTTTTGTACAAACTCAGCATGAAACTTTTGCTCTTGCGCACAACAGTACGATTAATCATTCCCAGCATTCTGTTAGATTTAGAGTATGCTTGAGTGCATTGGAGTAAAGCTTAAGTCATCCGAGATCATAACTCCCAAATCCTTTTCTTTCTGAAGCACCTTTTCATCCACTGAGTAATCCATCTTCAAACTATTTGTCCCAAAATGCATTACTTTGCACTTGCCAACGTGAAACAGTATCTGCCAAATTGTGCAGAGTATTCAAATCCTGTTGTAGCAAACTGTGCTGAACTGAACCGACTTGGAATGGACAGATCTATATGATAATTAAATCAAGGTAAACATGCAGTTTAGCGGCCTAAACAAAATACACAGTCAACTTACTGCCTATACGGGCCAAAGCGTGCATGCGGTCAGTTAACCCTAACCCTAATCCTAACTCTAACCCTAACCCTAACCTAACTCTAAACCTAAGCCTAACCCTAAGCTTCGCCTGTATATAGGCGGTAAGTTGACTTTGAATTTCGTTTAGGCCGCTAAACTGCATGTTTACCTAAATCAATTATAGTTTGCAAAATTAAAGCAAAATTTACCTTACTAGGTTTGGACATAATGTGTGCATAAACTTTCTTCTTATATGAGTTAAACTAATACAAAATAAACTTCCGTTTACATTAGCAACAGTACTAGTTACCGCATAGAATACATAACAGACGGTTGTAAATGATTTGCAAAATCGAGCAACCGGTAGCAAGTAATCAGTAATCAGTAATCAGTAATGGAGATAAACGGATGCAGGCGTTAAAAGTCCCTCTATATCCGTATCATGATGTGATAAATTATATTAATAATCTAATCACTTTTTTCGACATACTCCGATCTATCTCCGGTTCCGGCTAATTCAGATTTCCAATCATACATAACTTCTTGTTCTGCCCAAAATCTATCAAGCCTCACCTTAAATAAATCAACTGTCTGAACATCAACTACCCAGTTAGGTAAACTATTCCAGATATTCACAATACGTGCTGAGAAAAAAATATTTTTTAAAATTGTGAATAAAAGTTTCGTTATACAATTTAAATTTGTTGCCTCTAGTTACTGAAATCTTATTGAAGCGTAATATAAATGCAACTTTTTCGTCATAAATATCATTCACAATCTTAAAAACTTCGATCATGTCACCACGCAATCTTCTGTATTTTAGTCTATGCAACTGTAACGATATCAAACGGTTTTTGTATGGCATCTTTCGTAAAGTAATAACTAGTTTGGTAGCTCTCTTCTGAATTTTTTCTATCTGTTATATATCACTTTTTATAAGGTGACCAGACAGAATTTGCATATTCAAGACGAGGACGAACTAATGCTTTGTATAGTAAAATAAAAGTTTTACAATCCATATTAATAAAATTACTTTTAAGTAAACCAATCATACTGTATGCTTTATTAATTTTATCTTGAAGGTGATCTTTAAATGTTAATTGTGAATCATGTAAAACATGCTATTCAGTGGAAAATTGAAATAAAAATTAACAAGGAACTCATGTGACGCTAGGAAAGACCAGTGTCCGAAAGCCGTGCAAATTTTGGGGGTCGGGATCTTTATACTGATATTTTGAGAAAACGTAGGTGTCCTTAGAAGATCGACGATGGTACGTACAATGAGTAAAAGATAAAGTACGTGGGATAAGGATAAGTTCCCATAGGCTGTCAATAATAACAATGACGCTAACTGAAGCGCTTTGGCTACAATTGGCCATACAAATATTTAAAGTGCAGTCAGTATCCAGGGTTGGGGAATAGGAGATTATAAGGGGTCTGACTTGGTACCTTGTCAAGTTGTCACTAAAGTCTGCACTCTGCAGGGTAAACAGTCGCACAAAACGAAAAACATATCTTTTTAAAAATTTCATCTAATTCCGGATATTTTAATTTTACAGTACCTTGTTATTTGGTGTCTGTTACTTTACTGTTTTAGTTCTACTGAGTGATAGACTGATCTACTCCAGTTATTCCAGTAGCTGAGAAAAGCGACAGCTAACAGGAAAAATTCAAGTTCACGTTTAAGGCAGGTGCGCTCATGGGATAGTTGCGGTAATTAGTAAGACTGATTTCGTGATAAACAAATGAGATGTAAACAATTGCTATAAAATGGATTTTATGGGCTGATACACTAGTTATGTGTTACCCGTTGGAGAATTAAGTATGTTTTCGTCATATTGGCTCTGTTTGTACAACTGCTACTGGTTTAAAACTGGCCAACAACGAAACGGCGCTGTGGGACTTCGTGACAGTCTTAGGTCGAGATATTGTTAGTTGTAACAATAGACCTAATCAGTCAGTCGTTTCTTTCCTCAGTAAACAAACACATCGGCTAGAGTGAAGAATACGGAAACAAACAAACCGATTCACTGTTATGTGTAGTCGCGCGAAAAAAATAGTTTCACATTTACTGGTGAAAGGGCGTCGCGACCCTTACGCGAGGAGCGAGGGACATGCCGACAGTCGTTGTGGCATTGTGACTGTTGGCATAACACGTCTACACTTCACACTATTAACTACCCAACATGGTCTGGAGTTTTCAACAAGTTGAAGTTTGACCATCTACTGAAGAAGAAGAAGAAGAAGAAGTAGAACTTGCATGTTTGCATGCCATTCAGAGCACATTTTTATGTAATCTTAACACAGTTCACTTTGTCATTATATTTCGCTGTTAGTTTAATTACTAAGGTCAGTGCTAGCAGTAGATCTCGCACTAGTGATCAGAAAATTACTAGTGGTAGATCGCCACTTTATCTAATTACATTTATTTCGGTATCAATGTCAGAATGCTCTCACATTTCTGCACTGCATTACCAAGACTGTGGTTGGAACTAAATATTAGTCACTTTGTTATCAGTTACTATGCATTAAATAAAATTTATTCAAAAACACTATATTTTAGCTTTGACCTAATATAGACTGTGATATAATACTAAATAAGCCTGATTTAAATATGTGACAGTGTCGTGGCACGGTTTATAAACCTTCTCTGTTTACCTGGAATATAAGTTGTGCCATATACCCAATAATGTATCTACCCGATCTACCTCTAGCTATTTTCCAGGGCTATTAGCAAGATCGCCGATCTACTGCTAGAATTATCGAACGACCAGTGCTATGATCACGAATTCGATCGCTGCCGACGTTCATCTATGATCACAAATTCGTGATTCGCATCTTGGTGTTGTGCTTCACAAACGTAACATGATTCGCTTCAGAAAAATGCTTCAGAGGGGTAGCACTAATTGCTGAATCGGCTTAATTGGTGCTTCTTGGCATAGACATTCTATATATATCTACCGCTAAATTGCTTTAAAACTGAATAAGCTGCAGAATATGAATACATTATTACGAAAGAAAATGTTAATTACGACAGTAAAGAGAAAAAAGTGACGTGTGACGACTCAGATGGCCGTGAACGCAGCAGTGGGCCGATTTAATAATTACTGTTAGTCCATCAGTGTCATGAACAGAGCAAGTATGTTCCATCGGCGCCGATTCAGCCGATTCAGCAATTCGTGCTACCGCTTCAGAGCAGTGTCAAATGTATCCCAGTTGTTGAATTTTGCACCTAATTCTATGGAAGCCATATCACAAACAAAAACTAGATTAACTACACGAAATGAATGTAAACAAAACCAAACTTTCTCGTTCGAAATACGCCACGCCCATCGATGTTCTAAACCATGCTCTGATTGGTCAATAGCGACAGTGCACGTGCTGACTGTGTTGGCTCTTGCTGTTGGCTGCCGTGATCATAGGCAATCGGCGATGCTATCACGAATTCGTGATCATAGATACTGCGTTATTTTATTACTAATATGCTATTTAGTATATATTAAGTGCTTGTTTCCGCGAACTTCACTCATCGCAGACATTTGCCTGTGGCTCAAAGAACTTTACGGATCAGTGACCTATGCACAGTTATGCACAACTGCCATCAAAATTACTACCTTCACCACAAAATGGTGGTAGGTTTTGGTGAGCGGGCAGCACCCCCTCCCCAGGAAAATAAAAAAATGTGATGAATTGTTTCACTAGAACATTATAACTTGGTTCGGAAAGTCCACTTTTGTAATAAATTATTCAAAACTGCACAGCCCTAATGCAATTAACTATTTTAGTGCACACGAGATATCATTGCGCTTCGCTAAAGAAAATGATGGCGGATTTTAACAATTTTTGATCTAAAACTTTACTCATTAAGTCATTGTATGACAAATGTGATCGAAAACAAGCAGCAGGTTTGTTCATCACAGTGCCTTATTTTATCAGTTATTTAGCGTTCGCAATCACTGCAAAAGCTGACCGCAAACCACCCATTTATGCTAAAAGGCCGTTTCCGTATTCTTTCCCCATCCCAACACATCAACTAAATTAGTAAAAGTTTGCAACAATGAAGTTTACACAAGAAGGATGCATCGTGTTTATTAGAGCACTTATGACAGCCTAAGAAGGAAACAAATTAGACAAGCATGCAGTGCTGGAACTTTCGTACCCGAAAACATAGTTTGTTCTCAGGAATGGAAGTGCTATCGTTCCCTGGAACTTTTGTTCCCAAGAAAGTCGTGAAACTTTTGCTCCTCTTGCTTAAAAAATGCTGATAGCTAGCGTAAACATAATAAGAATGTACGTATAGCTTCAGACAGTGCTTTGTCTTTGCTTAACTTGTAGCTTTACACGTACTGAGAGAGAGAGTGAGTAGGGTTTAACATCCCACCCGACACAGTATAGGTCATTTCAGGGATGGCCTTTTCAGGCAGAATGCACACAAACACAATAATGAAACGGTAAGTTTAAACTTTACAATAAACAGAAAGTTTAACCTTTACAGAAATACAAAACACAAAAATACAAAAATGAGGTTAATCTAAAATTGTAAGAACTCCATTATACGCGTGCATATGTAATTAACATAATGGTAGTTCTAATAATCTTCCCTGTTATCCTCTAGACAGTCATCAATGTGGTAATGCTGTCTATTGGAGGACAGGGGGCAGAGATCACAAGTTCGTAAGCCTACACGTAAGTTTAACCTGCAGAAGTTCTTCAGCCAGCAAGTTGTCCATGACTGGAACTGGCTCCTTCAGTCGGTCATCTCATAGATGCTTCTTCAGGCTTCTGTCAACTTTTTAAAGAACCGTCTGGATGCATTCTGCACCAAGGATATGTGCGTTTGAAGCTACGGCTTTCCGGCCCATCACACTACACATACAAGTACATGTACATTTGATGCCGTTGCCGCCACACACGGATTCTTATAGGCCTAATCCAGCAACCAGGGAATAATTAGATAAGTCAGTGCTTTGTGTATGTCTTATTTCTCTGGGTTATTAATGTGCCGCTGCCGGAATAAGATGCTATGTAAGCTTATCTTGCCTTCTTCATAACTGCTTGTTGCCTACGCCAGCAAGTAAACAATCAAATTCTGATGCCGACATAGGCTGAGGCTGTCTATATACAGGGATTAAAATTAAATTGCATATAATAATAATCATTGTTACGGAATGAAAGTTTCATGTTAATTGCACTCTTGGGAACGAAAATTCTATAGAATGAAAGTTTCAAGGAACAAGGGTTTTTTTTGGTTTGAAAGTTGCATGAATTCAAGCACACTGACAGTTTAAACACGTACGTTTATGAAGAACACTTAAGAAGTTTATTAAAATCAACGAACAAGTTTTGGCTCAAATTTTTCTTGTGTATAGTTTACATCTTAAGTTGTTTATAGGCCATATTTGCAGGTTCTGTGCGTGAAAATTTAGTATATGTTTACTTGTAGTATATCGATGTGTTGATTATGTGTATGTTTTCATAGGTCAATGTTAATCTGGATGATATATGTGTAACGTGATACAGCCAGCAGATATCATGTCTTCATGCTTTGTTGATGGGTATTTCATAACAGTTATTTTGTTCTTCACAATCATTATCATTCAGTGCTTTAATACTGTTTACGGATGAGAGGAAGTTTATCCAGAGCTAGTAAAATGTAAAATTTCTGATACCGTTACAGCAGTTGCCAAAAGTTGTTTACTTTTGTGGGACAGCTGAAACCTGGAATAACTCTATAAACATTTAGAGTGCATTAGAGGTTAACTTAGCGATATGTGTGATATAAATTTACATTTTACTTACTTTTCTTATTTAATTAGAAGTTTGGTGCATTTCCCATTTTTATCGTGTGCAATAGAACCTCGTTCTAATGATAATCACATGATTATTTGTTAATTTCTACAGCTCTAATGGCGATGTTGATGATGTCCATTGTAGATAGTCTGAGTGGAGTGAAAGTGTTTGAGAATATAGGTGCAAATTTGTGCATTTGGTGGAATTTGATCACATCAGGTCATCAGAAGCAGGAAGGAAAACCGATGCTACTGCAGCCCACTTTTAAAAGTGGAATAGAATTCACTATTTCTGTTATATAGCTTCTGTGGCCATTGTATAACAAGAAATTTGAGCTAATGCTCTCAAGACGCGTGAAAGCCTATAGCAGTTCCTGTTTGCAAACTGTCAGTCTATCTCCAGCCATTTCATCGCAGTTCATTCTTGGAGTGTGCGTTGCAGCTGAAGATCGCAAAAATCAATAAAAAGTCCCTTATTTTGAAAGTTCAGGGTCTTTAGAAGTCGTCCGTGTTGATATGACTGAAAAGCTTGTCACTAGTTCTTGTTATGATAGGCAGCATGCTCATGGTGATCTGCAACCATTTTCACGAAAGACTGGCCAACAGTGATAAAATAACAACTTTTGCGGGGGTACTGCTCTTTGATGTTTTCGTGTGCAGGTTACCTTGAGCCTAGAAAATTGAGACTTGTACCATCGAAATCTATGTTCAATGCTGAAAATTTCACATGCAGCTACTCCACGTTTATCTCAATTGATTTCGGTTCAGTTCGCTCTTGAAATGTGTCTCGCTGCCCAAAATCACCAAAAATTCCTTTAAAATCCCTATTTTGGCATTCAAGATCATCCAAGGTCATTGAATTCAGTGGCAATTGAGAGCCAGTGTACGACTTCTTATTAGTGATTAATAGCAACCTATGCCCTCTCTCGCACCGTTATTGAGATACAGCAATTTTTTGGCTAAAAATCACAAATTTTTCTTACCCCCTCTTATTTAGTGCTCTCATTTGGGGTGAACCCTTTCGAATTTATGGAAAAGCTTTAGGGTTCCTGAAACTAGAGTCTTCCAGGCAGCCAATGGTGAAGATTTGGTGGTCCTAGTTTGCACCATTTTTGACTGATCCACACATGTGACAGACAGACAGCCAGACACGCAGAATTGTGATGGCTAAGACGCGCTATAGCAGTAGCTGCTTTCGCACGTAAAAACCGTTTGCAACATTCAGGCTTGTTGAAGATAATTATGACAATTTCATGCATATTTTAGCTGCATAGTGATGATGTTGTTGTTGTTGATGATGATGATGATGATGATGATGTGTGTTTGCAATGTAGATGGTCGGAGCAGAGTGCTAGTAGCGAAGTGTGGTCTGGACAGGAAATCAAAGACTTGCCCTGCTACGAACTTGCCGCTCTTCAGTCTGACATTGTAGCCTCTTACACTGGTCCGGATACTGGACTTGTACTGGTGCATGACCTTGAACGCCAGCTCAGCAACAAATCCGGTTAGTATCTGTCTATGTCAGTGTTTTTCAACCTTTTTGCTGCAGCTTAACCCTAAACAAGCATGAAGGTCACTCACGGAACCCCATGCATTGATCTGTGAGTCCAGCGACGTATGCAAGGATGAAGCTACAAGGTGTCTATGGACTCATTTCCCTGGCAGTGCAGAAATTCCATGAGTATGACAAAGAAGGCAAAGATGACCAATTATACTATGAAATTTGACCACATTAGTAGATAGCAGCACGTTATCATATTTAATCAAACATGATGTGCGAGGCAGTCGTTGACGGCCGCTTAGTCCCCGCCACCAACTGAAAAAATTATCACATTTAGGCCTACGTCCTCGGAAAAGATACATGTCTTTTTAATTTTTCTTAGCAAAGTGTTTAAAGAATTGAATTGACTAAGTAAATAACTGTCAAATGATCTTGTAACCTTAACCCTAATCAATGCGTTGTTCTTTATTTTCGATAATGCACTTATCCTCAGAGTTGAATAATGTCGCGCATAGAAAGTCTACGCTATAATATAGGCCTAAAATGCAAATATGGCAAGATTACTAAGAACAAAAATGATTTAACAGAGTTGATTTATGCAAAAATAGACGCGTAGAAACGCAATTTCAAACAAAATACTTCATGATGAGTATTTCTACGACATTGTCTAGCGAAATTTCGCATGCTAAGTTATTTTTACTGGTCAGCTGCGGAACGCTTGGCAGATGCTCGCAGAACCCTTGGGTTGAAAATCACTGGTCTATGTCTCGGTGTGTTTGTTTTGCTTTGCATCTGTGTATGTGTCTGTTTGTGTGTTTGTGTATATCAGCTGAAGACAGTCTGGTAGCTGGAGCTAGTTGCTGGCAGAGCAAAACTCACAAAGCTTATGGCATCAGCATGTCACTCTACGACCAGCATCCAATCACTGGCAAAATATCAGGTGTGCTTATCTCTTTTTCTTTGTTTATTTTCTCTTTTTATTCTTTTTGTTCTTCTGTCTTGGACAACTTTGACTCTTGTCCATCATCTCCTGGCAGACGAAAGATGATTTTATTAATGTGATATGTTTTGTTTTTTGTTGCAAATTCAGTGCAAGGTGTGCCAGTGAAAGATTTGTATATATCAACTAGTATTTTGGAAAAAATATGGACAGACATTTGGTGGCATGTTTTTTTGACTCACATTGGACTGTCATGCACCTACAATAGCTACTGCCACAACTGCTAGAGCTCTGTAACTACTACAACTACTGTGGTATGAATGTGTAAAAGATTAAGAGGCTGATTTGATTGCTCTTTCTTGTTGTGACAGTAACTACTACAACAACTACTACCACAACTGCTAGTTGTTGTTACTACTCTGCTATGTGTATAGGTTATGCAGTGCCTGAGTTATTTGCTTGTGTACTCTTGACAACAATGCCATGTTGATTGTGAACTGGACTGAGTTACTACTACAACTGCTAGCTGTTGCTACTACAACAACTAATACTGCTGCTATGTGACTATGTAGGTGATCCGGTGGCTGACTCGTTCGCCCTGTGTGCACGTGGTAACAATGCCGTGCTGTGTGTTGCGGACGGAGTGAACTGGGGCGAGAAGTCACGTTTGGCATCACGCTGTGCTGTCTACGGCTGCATGACTTACATCAACAACCAACTGCAGGCTCACTTAGATACCACCTGTGTTACAGCGACTACTACAACGACTACTACATCAACGACCACTGCTTCTAGTCACATTGATGATGGTGCCGTGAGTTTCATCTCCACTCATGTGAGTCTAAAAACAACTACTACAACTACTGCAGTACTGCTATTACTACAACAGCTACTACTACTACTAAGTGCTAGTAATAGTCACACTGATGATGGTGCCGTGAGTCTGATCTCCACTGCTGTAAGTTGTAATCTTAAACACTATACAATTAACGACAACTTTTAACCTTCTGTGGTCAAATTTGGCACATTGTTTGGTTTTACTGTAGAGAAAATTTACACTAATTATGTTTTTCTCCGCTTTTCTTCGAGTCCGGAGACTGGAGCGCATATGGTCCAGACAGGCAGATGGGCAGCAAGACATCTAATGCAGCTGCTCAAGATAGTTGCATAGTAATCTTATGGTGGGGTTGGGGTTTTGCCTACAAAAGCCGTTTTTTACTCCAGAGGTTTAAACCAGTTCAAACTTGCTTTGAACTAATGCCAAATCCAACACACAGGTACTCCAAAGTAATCATTACACTAATTTTTTATAGCCAAGTAGATTAACATGCAAAATTTGTACCAGATTATAACATTTTCAGAAGCAAAGTTTAACATTCAGTAACTCGACAGAATGACTATGAACAAGTGAGCATAAAACAACATATTTTTGCATTGGTTAAGTATGGAAATGCGCCAAAAAAACCAAGTTTGAAATAGCAGAAATTGGCATAAACCTGTTTCTGCTACACTGGTATTAACTGGTTTAAACTGCATCTGCTGGAATTCTGCTAAACTTGTTTTATGGCGATGACATACAGTTTGGAAACTAGCACCGAAAGTCGGCTCCGGAAAACTGGAGTTTTTAATGTTGGTTTTTCATTCCACATTTGCCCACCAAAAACAAACATAGCAGAGCGCAATGCAAAAAACAATGAATGTCGGTACATAATTTGCATGGCAGATAGTCCTGAATTTGGGGTCAGTTTTTCTGAGCCGATTTTTGGCGCCAGTTCCTGGACTATGTGTCATCAGCATTAGGATGTTGTGTAAATTGGGTCAGTGGTCTTGCTGTTGTGCGCTGTAGTAGAATTGTTTAAGCTGTTGCTGCTGCTACTATCACTACTACTACTAATGCTGCTGTAGCTGCTGCATTCAGTTTTTGTTCATCTAGCCCATATGTTATGCACAGGAAGTGTTCAAGCTGCTACTGAGGTCGTTGGATGTGGCGCAGCAGACAATCCTACGTCATGAAGCCGGCCTCACGACGCTCTGTCTGGCGTTTGTTTGTCCACTCGTGTCTCCGGCCCAGTGTCACGCCGTCTGTGTGCTAAGTGTCGGCGACAGCCTGGCCTATGTGCTGAGTCGACGCCACGGACTGCGTGAGATCACCACCGGATCACGTGACGTCCACTGTGAGCGTGACATCCGGGACGCCGGTGGAGCACTCGGTCCTGTGCACAATGGATCTGACCCCGAGCTACACAACTTGACCTTGAGCATGACTTTGGTGGATGCTGAGGACGTGGTCTTTCTGACCACTGATGGCATCTCGGACAACTTTGACCCTGTCGTTACCAAGATTGCTGCTCCACTGACGATGACACAGTCACACGATGATCATGATGACGATAAAGATGATGATGATGATGATGAGGCTGCTGCTGAGCCTACTGGCAATGAGGACATTGATTTTTATAACAACAGACGGGCGTCTGTTGATGTAGGCCAGAGGTCAGGCGATATGGGTCAGAGATCAGGAGATGGAGGTCAGAGGTCAGATGATGGTCGACCTCTGATGACCCCGGCCGAGAGGCACCAGTATGCTGTGAAGGAGATGGAGCGAATTGTTCACGAGTTTGAGCTGTTTGCTGAGTGGCCGTGTTCAGCGCAGGAGCTCACTGGGATCATTGTACAGCATGTGCTCAGACTCACCGACATTAAACGAAAGGTTTGTTTCTTTGTCTGTTTCTGTCTCTCTGTCTGCTTATTTGTCTCTTACTCTCTCTCTCTGCCTGCCTCTGTGTCTCTGTCTTTGTATGTCTGTCTGTCTGTCTACGTGTTCATCGAGGGAGCTGATGGGAATCATTGTGCAACATGTACTCTGACTTAGGCCATGTTCACACAGACATGAGTATGAGTCCGGATTTCGGTTTACAAGTGAAAGCTTTGCGAATTAAACATAGTATTTTGCCATGTCACTAATATTTTACTAATCGTGCATTTCTAGAAGTGAGCAGTTCAACAGCGACATAAGTTCTGATGTTAGTATGCATCAGAACTTGTATTTTATATAATTGAACTAATGCTGTGCAAGAGTTGTTTACCTGGGTACTTCACAGGTAATTACCCAACTCGTATCAGTGTGAACGGTTGCCATTGAAATACACCCAAATTTGTGTTTTCTGTAACCCGTATATGGGTACCCAAACTTAGACTCGTGTCTGCGTGAATGTGGCCTCACAGACATTAACGGAAAGTTTTCATTGTTTGTCTTTCTCTCTCTCTGTCTGTCTCTGTGTCAGTTTGTCTGTCTATGTCTGTCTGTGCTTTTTTGTCTAAGGCTTCTGTCTTTTAATAGCTTCTTCATTTCTTGATTTTTTTTATTTACACATCGGAATTTTTGTTGCATGTATGTGGTATGTGTTAACCTGTGCATCCTGTTGTGCATACGAGGTGCTAGAAAATCCGGACGTGTATCGACGAAGGCGGCATTTAGACAATGCGGAGCGTGAAAAACGTGATGCTGAAGTGTTTGCTCGGTTGTCACGATGTCCTGGCAAGTTAGACCACGCCACCGCAGTCGCCTATGAGGTCTAGGTCTGTACTAGTACTTGTTGTAGCAGTAGTAGTAGTTTTGGTAGTGGTAGTAGTAGTTTGTTGTTGTTGTTCCAGTCATAGTGAATGGTTAGTAGTCATAGATTAGTTACTACTAAGGTTGGTGGCTTGGAGTAGTGGTAACGCATTTCATCTGATTAACAAAGTTACTCTACGCCTGGTCGGGTTAGTACTTTTTTTCCTCTGGGGTAGGTAAATCGAGTACCAGCCTATCTGGCTGGGGTTTACCTGTGTCGGGTGGCAGGTAACACTGTGTGGTCCCATGCGGCAGGTGACGCACCATAGCTCTGAAATGGGCTTCCAATTAAGAGCTATATTACCACCTTTATTAAACCAGCTAGCTAATGTTGCCGCTGCTGCTCTAGTAGCAGTTCTTTGTTTTTTTTATTGTACTGCATTTTATCGTTGACCGGCCATCTCCACTGTATACTGTATATACAACTAATAGTATAGTCGTTCCTGTCTGACTTGTCGTTATCATTAGTAGTAGTAGTATTAGTGATAGTTATAAACCACAACTAGTTGGAGCTACTATGATTTTTGTAGGCAGCCTGTGTTCTACTGTATTGCTTGATAACTGATTAACGTGCAACGTGTATGTGTTTTGTTGCAACAGCTGAATGTTTCAGATGACAGTTGTGCCCAACATGTATTACCCGACTACTAGTACTACAGTGTGTATACATTGCCAATATTGACATCAATTCCACATGTTGACCATCTAAACACTCGATACTGTCATTAGCACTAGATTGCTAGACACATATCTTTATTTTGATTGTAGTGGCTTTTTTGTTTCATCGAGTCGTTTATCATGCTGTTGTTTGTTTTGTTACGAGTTAAGCTGTATTATTGCTTTTTTGTGGTTTCATTGCTGAAAATCATGTCATCATTTTTCTCACATTTCTGATATCTGCATGTATCTAAACATAATTTTACTAAAAAATTTTATACATGTGCATTTTCTGGTATTTTCTTGGTGAAGGCTCTCACCTTCACTGTCTGTCATATCAGATTTAGCTAATCGGTGAATGAGTGATTGTAAAGTGACATTTTTTCATTAATCATATCTCAGTATGATGCAAAAAAATTCCTCTGCTTCCCGTTGCCACCCATCTTGAAAGTAACCTCTGTTTCTTTAATTTTTATTGGACCCTTTAAAATATTGGTACAGTTTTTTTGTGTTTACTTTCAAGGTTTTACTGAAACAACATTGCTTGCAACTTGTCTGTTATTCTGCAGTATTTTCACTCAGTTCTCAGTCGATCACTTCATTCTTTTTGTGTGCTGTTATGCAATATTATAATGTCATGAAATGAAAATGAAAAAATAAATACAATTATTTTTTTCTGTCCGTACTTTTTTGCCAGAATCAAACTGGAAGCATGGAAATTCGTTTAGACATAACTGCAGCAGATATGGAGTTTTGCAGTTTGCATGTAGGTTGACCATTGGTGGAGGCTGATGGCGTTATAGATAATTTGCTGCCCCAGTGATGAAGCTACCTTGCTTGTTACAGTGTACAGTTATTATGCTTTCAAAATCAGTCTCTGATTGGCTTAGCCTTAGCCTAGCATTCCGTCTAGAGATGGTAATCAAACGAAACCGAATGCACCAAACTCGAACCCTGTTTTTCATTAAAATGAACCGAACCGAACGAACTGAAATTGTTTGATTAACCGAACCGAACCCAAACTACTTGCCAAACCAAACCAAACCCGAACTCATCACCATGGGTTCGGTCCAGAGTTCAGTCTCTACAATTTTTCGACAAACAGCGCAAATTTGCGACATAATTCTGACACAGGGCTAGAAATTTGCAAGAGAAGAGATTATGGGTGTTTAAAATTTTAGTTTTGCAAATAAATGTACGCAAAATGGGAATTTTCAGACCAAACTTTTGCACCTTAAAAAATATTTTTAGACAAAAAAAGGCTGACCGAACTGAATCCGAACTGTAACACCAAGTGAACCCGAACCAAACTTTAAAAGTAACCGAACTGCACAGAACCGGAACTTAAATTTGTGGGTTCGATTTCCATCTTTACGTTGTATCGTCATTGGTCACATCAACGAAGTTATTGTATGTTGACCATTTGCGGGTGTACCATTTTCGTATTCGGCCAAACCACCCAGTCCTTATGTGGCTAGGCAAAATAGGTACTGGCGATTGTTATGGCCACACCTAGGGAAATAATGGCAAGTTCTGTATGATATAAGCCCCGTTACCAGGAGTGCTGGCATACTGATTCAGTTAATAAAATGGCACTGGCTGTTAATAGAGCCAGCTATCTGGCTGACTTGGACTGTATACTGGCTCAATTGGGTCTAACCATTACTGGCTCAAAGCACCCACACATAAATGCATAGATCTTATTTTCTGATGCATCAGCATGCAACATGTATCAAATAGTAGTTTAGATAATTTTACCTTGTTCACAGTTCACAGTTTAAGTCACGGTGTGTTTTTTCAGCCAACTTTAAATTCTGTTTAGTTTTTACGCGCGAAAGCAGCTACCGGTACTGCTTTCAGCGCGTCTCTGCCATCGCAATTCCGTCTCTCTCTGTCTGTCTGTCTGTCTGTCCGTCACACGGGTGGATCAGTCAAAAACGGTTTAAGCTAGGATCACCAAATCTTCATCATCGGCTACTTGGAAGACTCTAGTTTCAGGAACCGTAAAGCTTTTCCATAAATTCGAAGGGGGTCACCCCGAACCAGGGCGCTAAATGAGAAGGGGGTGGGAAAAATTTGTGAGTTTTAACCAATAAGTCGCTGTATCTCAGTAGGGGTGCGAGATAGGGCCTAGGTTACTATTAATCCAGTCGTACACTGGCTCTCGATTGCCACCGAATTCAATGACCTTGGATGATCTTGAACGCTAAAATAGGGTTTTATGGATTTTTTGGCGATTTTGGACTGCGAGACACATTTCAAGAGCGAATTGCGCCGAATCAATGAAGATAGACCAGAACAAGCTGCATATGAAATTTTTAGCATTGAACTTGGATTTCGACGGTCCAATTTTCGATTTTCCAGGTTCAAGGAAACCTGCGCATGAGGGCACCAAAGAGCGGTACCCTTGTAAAAGTCGTTATTTTACCGTTACTCACCGGGTACTTACCGTGTGCGGCTGCACCTGGTTATTTGCTGATGAAAATACCGAAAACAGATTCTTCTGATAAGTCGTGCAGCTATGTACTTGGAGGACATTAGTCCATGAAGAAGTCCACCTGACAGTTTCTCAACTTTTCAAGGTGGTTCTTGAAGGAATTTAGGCTCGGTGCATCGACTGCTTCCTAAGAAAGACTGTTCCATCTATTTATGCTGCGCTGAGAGAAGAAGTGATGACGGATTTCTGACTGGTGATATGACTTCGTAAACTTCCAGCTGTGTCCATGAGTACTGTTAGCAATATTTGGCTAATGGAAAAATTTTGTCCAGGAAACAGCTGATAAGACCTTGACCATCTTGAACAATTCTATCAGATCAGCCCTATTTCGACGTTCTTCGAGAGATCATATTGCTAATCCCAGCCCATTGAGTTTTTTCCCTGTACGGCAACATTTTCAGATCACTGAACATTCTGGTGAACCGGCGCTGGACTCTTTCCAACAAGACTTTGTATTTCACATAATGTGGACTCCAGGCAGCTGGACAGTATTCTAAGTGTGGACGTACCATTGTTGGCCAGTCTTTCGTGAAAACGGTTGCAGATAGGCCTGTTCATGCTGCGTATCACAAGATGCACTAGTGACGAGCTTTTCAGTCGTGTCAACATCGATGACTTCGAGAGACTCCAAGCTTCTAAAACAAGGGGTTTTTATTGATTTTTTGCGATCTTTGGCTGCAGCGCACACTCCAAGAATGAACTGCGACGAAATGGCTGGAGATAGACTGACAGTTTGCGAACAGGAACTGCTGTACAACAACAACATTTATTTGGGAAAAAGCAACCAGGCTGCCAGAAAGGGCGCAGGCCCATCAAAGCTGGCCACCCAAAAGTCAAATAAGGAAAATGCAATACATGCACAGAAAAACATACAGAACAGAAATATGCTGA
>Ga0209367_1002386_pt1 | contig 24762 bp, 13 predicted proteins | sample WorMetLIZISLAND2_FD_187412 | JGI IMG/M metagenome (GOLD analysis project Ga0209367, IMG submission 187412) | Marine gutless worms symbiont microbial communities from Max Planck institute for Marine Microbiology, Germany - Olavius geniculatus... ... | reverse complement strand
CACTATGTTCACTGTCAGAACTGCACCACAGTGTGAATGTTCTGGCATAACAGTGACTGAAAATTTGCTTTTGGAGACTGGCTAGCTAAACCAAAAACAGAGTGTGTGTGTGTGTGTGTGTGTGTGTGCATGTGTGTGTGTAATCTTACTATAATGCATGCATATAGAGTCTGTTTGTCTCTGTCAGCCCCCTCTAGCGCCTTCCCTGTTGCATGGTCACAGACACCGACCGCAACCGCGGCATTTGAGTTTTTGGACCTTAGGTACGTGCCCCCCACCTGCCCCACACAGGCAGCCTGAGGGGGGTCGAGTTGCCAGGTCTTCTTCACCTGCTGATTCTGCCAAGCCTGTCAGCTTAGTGCACTGTGTGGTGCTTCTTGGTGGAAAACTCTGCTGCGGGATGCTTCTAGTTTATTCTAATAGCAGTATTACGCTGACGCGTCCGTTGCTGATTTTATTAACTATTTTGACGTTTATTTATGTACTTAGGCACATTTATTCGTGCCATACCGTAATATGTTTGTACCCGGTACTTGATCAGTATTTTACACTTGCATCTTGTCATGAACATTGCGTCATTGGGAATGTTTGTGTCTGTCTGTGGTTAGGAAGCCAAGCAGATCTTACATGTTGAAAATATTGCCGATCTAGAGACTGTCACAAAAAATTACGACCATTTATTTGGAGTTAATGATAAAGCAAAAGGTGGATCATTTTATCTACAGTCCAAAGTGAGTATTAGTTGTAGTCGTTCTTTTTTCATACTTCCTTCTTACAGTTTACTCTTATTTTATACCAGTGTTTGTCTTTAATCTGATTTTTTTATGTTATGGACTTTAACAACTTTGATGATGTGGATTGGATGTTGTCGACGGCATCTTACTAATAAAAGTACCACTCTAATAATTTAGCGGCTTCTTTTAGAGACTTTTAACCAGGGATTTGCAGCATTACCCATTTTAAGAAGCGGTTACCCGGTTGCAATTGCCCGGGTACCCAGACCTGGTTTTCACTTTCAAGTAACTGAAAAAATGATGCTTTAATGACGTACATACTCCAATTAACGAATATTTTTCATAAAGCTAGGTTTTCATATAAAACATCAATAATGTGTTTACAGTATCAAATATACATATGTCTATCAACAAAATGGCATGAAACTGAACTTTCTTTTCAGTATAGAACATTGCCATAGAGATCACAAGAAGTGCAATTTTCCTCTGATATCATTGGTATTTAGTGCAAAAATAGGTACCAATTGCCCAGATTTTGAACCCGGTAATAAATTTCGGATCCAGGTCTGTGTACGCGGTTCTTGTTACAAATCACTACTTTTAACTGAACCTTGACTGTTTCAAGTAAACTTGAAATAGTCGCTAAAACAGTGTTTGAATGTGATTATGTGGTTCAGTACTAAACTTACATTGGTGTTTTATTATGATCTGAGGCTATATCGTTGCTGTACATGAGATTACGCTGTTGCTGACACTGTATTTGAGTGGGCTGTTATAATTTTGATTAATGTAGATAATTTTATTTTGTGCGAATGTTGTGAAAAAATGACTAAACACTGTATACTGTGATTGAGACAAAGTACCACTGAGAAATTTGGCTTTTGTTGTTAGGTCTTTCGGGCGAAGGAGAGAATCGACCAGGAACAGCAGAGGTCATCAACGTCCACAAAGTGTGACACGACTGACGAAAATTCACAGACTGACGACATAAACAAATAGTCTTCTGCTCTTGACTTCGATTGTTGATTGTATATTGTGCCACAAACAACTTGATTGCATCAGAAAAAAAACAAATCACTGCTTATATTAACATCTGTAATTTATCTACACGAGTTTGCCAACACTGAATTGTGTTAAATGAAATGTTAAATTGTGTTAACCTGCAAGTGCAAGTAGTAAACTGTGTAGATGATTTGTATTGATTGGGGCCAAAATTAAGGGATTTAAGTTCTTAGGGTCCCATGGCTGTGTCTGTGAGACAGCTATGTTTTAGCAGTTTTTTCGACAATATCTTGCTCGAATGAGCCAATATATTTTCAAACACCGTTTCACTTACAATTTGCATGTGGTGGTGATACCCTACTGGTAATCAACAACAGCGGATTATAAAGTGCAACTTTTAAGTGCATTTACTGTTGTTGGAGTTACATTTGATGACATTTATTCATTGTTAATGGATGCTGATAATTTCTACTCTAGAGTAACAACTATTAAATGTCTGGCACAGGTATGATATTACTGTGCCTATATTACATTACTCAGTAGCAGTATGGTGGATAACATTGCTTGTCTTTATCTGTTGATTGTGTTGCCATATCTGTTGCCCACATAATTACCTGGAAAAGACATTTGAGCTGTGGTCACTGGTGACCACAGCAGGAAATGGATTTAGGATTGCTGCTGTTGATGGTTAGGGACCAACTTAGTTCACGATTTCACGGCCGTGACATTTTCCGTGAAATTGACCTCCTTCGGTGAAAAGCGCTGATTTCCATGAAATCCGTGATTTTTCGTGAATTTTAGCACTTTTAGTTTAATTTATGACAATTCCAGAGTTTTATCAGGAGCTTTTGTACGGATGTTGCTGTTTGCTACGTCTCGCACTTCAGCACTAAGTAGTTGACATTGACTGTCTTGAGTCTTGACTTAGTGTAGTAAATATTCGTTGTTCTAAAATTTCTTCGTTTGCATTAGCACAGCACCTCGAAATAACGTCTGTGTGGCCCGTGAATTTCCGAAACTCTTTCCGTGAATTTTCCGTGAAATTTGACACATTTTAAAAATTCGGCCGTGAAATATTGCATTTTTTCCCGTGAATTCAGTTGGTCCCTATTGATGGTGTCCTAAAGATGGTAGAGCTTAATTTACTCAGATAATTTTTTCTAAATAACCTGTCTTATATGTCCACGATACTTTGTGTGAATTGTTGTTTAACTTAAGCTAAAGGCTATGACTTAGTTAAAACAGGGCTGGAAAAAGTTTAGGCTTTGTGGGGAAGCGTTTTTATTGTTTTAAGGCATTTTAGGTTTTAGTGTGCAATGTTAACGTGTCACAAATAAGATCCCGGAAGAACGTCCTCTGCATTGTTTTCCATGTCACATTCTTTTTTGTTCAATGAACGGAATGAAGGTAGACATTAGAACTTAAATGTCTCATTAAAACGTGAAAGTAAAATTCATTTGTATTACAATTGTACAACAACTAAAAAACGTAAAGTTAGGATTTTAGAGGTCTTTAAGGTTTTCCGTTTTTCAAAAACCTGAATAAAAAGTTAGGTTTTTTCTGACCAATTTTCCAATTTTGAACTAATATGTTAGAATGACTTTTGCGCGAATCAAAGGTAAGACCATCTTTGGCAGCACTGCAACATTGACCGAAAAATTTTCAATGTCAAAAAGTTTTTAAAATATGTCTTAATTTTTGTCAAATTAATGAGCTCAGCTTAAACTTTAGCTTGAGACTTTTTCTAGACTTATGTCTTTGAGAAACTATTAGGCTCCCCAGTCGCCCGTAGACTCGATTTCCGGTGTCCGGAACCGGAACCGGAGCTAGAAAACCGGCTAATGTGACATCACTATTTCTTTGTGAATTAGCGACTTTCTGTTAAATATTCTATGGTAGCAGGTTGTTTATTTTGATTCAAAGATGTCTCGTTTATGGTCATTTTCGCCGTGTTTTTCACGGTTACAGTTTCGTGGCGTGTCAGTCATGGCAGAGCATACACGGCCCCTTCAGCGTGGTAAATTGCTTCTTCGAATACTTTATATTACGTTTTATACTCTACCGGCTTCCTGTCAGCTAAGCTCGTCTCACGATCAACTCGCCACAGCGTAAAAACTGTGACTAGTTGACTGTCTGACGAGCTGACCAGTTATTTACTTTACCATTTTTATTGTTATTTTTTAGTATGACAGCTAGTAGTCGTTTTGATATGTGCAGCAGCAGATGAAGTTATTATAATAAATACAGCTGCACAATTAAAGTAACTGCACAATTAAAGTACAGTCTGAGTAAAGTCGATAGTCGTGGCCCGGCAATCAAGCCTGGCTCTGACACCATTGAGCCCAGTGGACATGTATGCATCCTAGGAGTTATTATGTCATCTGATTTGAGTCTTGAGAAACATGGCTCAACCGTCAGTGCTACCTGCTTCTTTCATCTCAGACAGATTCGTCGTGTCTGGCAGTTGTTGGATGTCGGGTCAGCTAAAACCCTCGTGCAAGCATTTGTGATTTCTCGTGTTGACTACTGTAACGCTGTGCTGGCTGAGTCGCTGAGAGTCATAACAGACAAGTTGCAGAGAGTGGTGAATTTAGCTGCCCGCGTCGTCGCTAACACTCAGAAGTACGACATTGGTTTGTCGCGATTAATGCATGACGAGCTCCACTGGCTAGATGTCGCCGATCGAGTACGATTTAAGCTCGCAGTGCTCATGTATCGATATCTCCATGAACTGCTCCGCCGTACTTGATGGACAGTTGTACACTCACAGCAGAAGTCAGTGGCCATCAACATCTGCGTTCTGCCACTCAGCAAAAGTTGGTCGTACCGCGCTATCGATTGAACAGTTTCGGTCATCGGCGCTTTTCTGTGGCGGGCCTGTTGACCTGGAATTCGCTGCTAGACAGTCTTCTTGACTCAGAACTGAGTCTCGATACTTTCAAACGTCAGCTGAAGACATACATTTTTGCGAAATATTGATGACAATTATTATTATATTATTATATATTATATTATAATTATATTAATTATTATTATATTAAATATTAAGCGCATCAAAGATCTTTTTGAGTATGTGCTATATAAATTTACACTTTACTTACTTACTTTACTTACTTACGTACGCCACCTTGCTAATTACCTCGATCCTCGCACAAATTCCTCGCACATTCTCTCGCACTTTACCCTCCTCGCGCCTTGCACTTTACCATCGCCCAATTACGAACACAATTCTGATAAGTCAATGAGTTGTTCTCTGTTAAGGTTTGAAACTCAGTGAATTTGGGAATGGCAGAGTGAACTGTCGAGATGCAGTGGATGTATTGCAGTGCTGTCAGGCAAGACTTCTGTCTGTGGGGAGTCGCAAGATGGCACCAGCTGCTGACAAATCAAACCCAGACATTCCAATATCAGGCAGCTCTGGATCAAAGAATATCCTCATCGGTGTTGGTGCAGTGGCCGTTGGTGCTGCTGTTTACTATGTAAGTTTTCTGAGTCTTGTTCGTGTTGTATGTGCACTGAATATTGTGACGAAATTGTCATTGTCATTTTGAATAATATGTGCAAGTACATCAGAAATCCAGACAACTTAAGATTTGTTTTATTAAAAAATCATGTAACTCATCCGGCTTTACACTTTTGTAGGAAAAAGGTTACAGACCTGTATAATTATTTGCTCTTTATAGCAAAAAGTGATATCTGTTTAAACAGCTTGTTGAAGCTTATTAACATTTCATTAGTCAGCAGCAATTCAGTATGCGTTGAAATTGTGTTCATGATTGTTTTGCATACAAATAACAGGTAAGTAAATATGGGAGTCCGTTTGGCAAGGATGGTACGAAGGGTGGATTCGCTGTACCTCGGAAGCCAATTGCTGTTGGTATGTTGCTGTTACATTACTTATTAAGTTAAAAAAAATTTTCTTCAGACTGTATATCGCTTTTGTGGTTTTTTAGACTATAAACGACAAAATGCTCTACAGAAGATCTTAGTTAAAAACGTTTATTTGCAAGTAGGAATGTCTTTATTTTTTACATAGTCTGCATTTTTATTGCTTTTTATAATTTTAACTCTGCAGCACATTTCAAACGTTTTGTGCTGTATTGTATTGTATGTAATTTTATCACATGTTTGTTATCAATTCAGAGCTACCAAAGCATGCTCCGTATCTTGTTATCGGTGCTGGCACTGCTGCCTTTGCTGCATACAGAGCCATACGAGCAGCTGATGGTAAAGCGCAGGTTTGTATAGACTTTACGCCATGTTATCTGGTATATGATATTTGACTGACAGTTAGTTGCCATGGTTTACATGTGATGTTAAAACTCAAGTCAGAACAAGAAATTTGAGCTAATGCTCGCGAAACGCTCGAAAGCCTATAGCAGTTTCTGTTTGCAAACTGTCAGTCTATCTCCAGCCATTTCGTTGCAGTTCATTCTTGGAGTGTGCGCTGCAGCCGAAGATCGCAAAAATCAATAAAAGCCCCTTATTTTGGAAGTTCGGGATCTTTCAGAGTCATCGATGTTGATACGACTGGAAAGCTCGTTACTAGTGCTTATTGTGATAGGCAGCATGCCCATGCCTATCTGCAACTGTTTTGACGTAAGACTGGCCAACAATGGTAAAATAACAACTTTTACGGGGGTACCGCTTTTTGATGCCCTCGTGTGCAGGTTTCCTTGAACCTAGAAAATCGAGATTGGACCTTCGAAATTTATGTTCAATGCTGAAAATTTCATATGCAGCTTCTTCATGTCTATCTCAATTGGTTTCAGCGCAATTTGCTCTATAAATGTGTCTTGCAGCCCAAAATTGCCAAAAAAATTCATAAAAACCCTCTATTTTGGCGTTCAAGGTCATCCAAGGTCACTGAATTTGGCGCCAATCGAGAGCCAGTGTATGACGTTCTATTAGTGATTAATAGTAACCTAGGCCCTATCTCGCACCGTTACTGAGATACAGCAACTTATTGGCTGAAAATCGCAAATTTTGCCCACCCCCTCTCATTTAGTCTCCTCGTTCAGTATGACCCCCTTCGAATTTATGGAAAAGCTTTACAGTTCCTGAAACTAGAGTCTTTCACGCAGCCGACTTTGAAGATTTGGTGATTCTAGCTTGCACCGTTTTTGACTGATCCACTCATGTGACAGACGGACAGACAGACGGACGGACAGATGGACAGAGTTGCGATGGCTAAGACGTGCCGAAAGCAGTAGCTGCTTTCGCACGTAAAAACTGAACAAATGCAATAAATAGTATATATGAAAGCAGCGTGTAATTTTGCGTCTGCTAGTTTTATTCTTACATGAAAGGACCTGTCAGATATGGTGTGCATATGCATTGGCTTGTGTAAATAATGGCATCATATTACAAATATAGTCTTACTTGCTATTTCTTAAATTATCAGCTACCAGTTGGGCTACTTTCTATAATTTGGTTCTCATACACTGTTTACATGCAAAGAAACTACAGTGTATACTTGGTAACTGTAAAGCAGTTATGATATAAAACTTATTGTTATCAGTAAGCACATGCAATATTGCAGTTGTTTGAATATAATGCAACAACTGTTAATCTGTAGAATGTCAGAAACTAGAAAAATGCAGGTAAAAATGGCGAATGTATCCAAATAATACTGGTCATAGTAGACGAGGTGAGTGAATTGCATCTGTGTAGGTGTTGTTATTGGGTGAGGAGACACACCTGCCATATATGAGGCCACCTCTGTCAAAGGAACTTTGGTTCAGTCCAGACAGGGAGCTTGTGAAGCAACTCAAGTTTTTGCAATGGAATGGCAAAGAACGCAGGTTTGTATTTGCACGTCATGGAAGTTTGTGATTTTTCTTCCAAATATCTATGGTAAATTAAACACAAAAGTCACATTTGTGATTTTTGATTTTTAGTATTATAAATGGATTATTTGTGTACTCGTAATTATCAGTTTTTGCTTGTAACTTATCTAATTTATTTTGTAGTGGATTTATATTTGAGTTGTAATTGATTTGTATTGACTATGTGATAAGCTTTGTGGACTGCTGACTGCAGCAACTGACTGGTAAAAGTGGCTTCAAGTTACTGCATTAATTGCACTTAAATGCATGGTTTAACATAGAATGTTTTTATGTTGATGTTGCTCAGTAAGACAACATCTAGATAATGGCTGAATGACAGTAAATGCTTAGTTGCTATATTACAAGGATACAGAATTAAAGACTTTGCATTGTACCAAAACAAGCCTACAGCTCAAGAAAATAAGCAGTTTAATGAGAGAATCTGCAGTGCTAGCTTAGGGTTTGATATTTTTTTCTGTATCGGTAATAAATTTAGTTTAGGCAAAGCGGGTGTATTTAATGACAATGTGATGATGTGTTAAAACTTTTTGTAGTGATTAAATTTTTCAGATGATATATTCTGATTGCCTTGTGTTTTGTGCAGTATATTCTATGAAAAAGAAGGTTTTTACTTTCAACCAAAAGACTTGCCAAACCAGGAATTTGGAGGTGTTGCAGTAGCTTTAGGCCAGAAGGTCAATTGCAAGACTATTTCTTGTGTTTGTCTGGCATTATGTTAAAAGCTGTATTTGTAGAGCATAGAATCTCGTTTGCATTGCCATAGGTTTTTGTCATTGATTTTTCATCTCTGATTGCAAGCGATTGGCATGATAAAATTACTAGAGCTGCTGAAGCGTTAATTCGTTAAATGCATTAATGCATTGCGTTTAATTTTTTTAATGCATTAATTAATGCGTTATTAATGCACCGAGCCTTGTCGAGAGGGAGAGTAGGGGGGTAAGTTACCCCAGGTCTTGCGACGTTTGGGGGGGCCCGCCTGTAGAACATAGGAAGTGAAAAAAGACATTTTAAACATATAATCAACAATAACTGCCATCATAGCTAGGAAATCTATTAGCCTGTCGTCAAAATAGTTATTTATTTACATTTGTGATAGAACGGCAAGTACAGTTTAGTTACTTGAATTCATTCGGTTGTCAAATAACCGCAGTTTAATGAAATATTGGAACTTTTGCTTCACGAAATTTAGTAAATTAACATAAATTTACTTATGTGCATTAGTTATATTAACGCATGTTAATTTTTTCAATGCATGCGTTAATTTGACTGCTCTAAAAATTACATGATGACAGTTGTATAATACGTGCTTGTAATTGCATGTACTGTTGCCAGGTTGTTCGGCTGGATGTAAAAGAACGTGTTGCGTATCTGGAGAATGGCAAGTCGGTAACCTATGACAAGTGCCTTATTGCTACAGGTACGCTACAGCCATCAGTGCTTGAGTTGGTGTACGATTGAAGGTAAATATATAGAGTGGCACGACAGGTCATGAACGATTTCGATTTCAAGTGTAAGCCTGTTATTAGCGTTAACCAACAATTTTATGTCTTCTCGTAGATATATTGAACGAAATTCTTTATATAAAATTTCAGAGTTGTAGCGTTACATGGCATTTATAATACTCATTTATATAACACCATCATTAAAATTACACAACAACGAACGACAGGCCTAAACGTTAACAGTGTCAAGCGAGGTTGCTGTCTATGTCCACCGGGTGACGTCACTATCTTGGATCATTTTATGGCTCATATAAATCAAGTAAGCAACGGATGTTGGGGATATTTTGCACGGAAGATTGCGTTAAATTTGTCTCAACGCTGATTGCAGTTTAGTAATTATCTGATAACTTCAACTTATTTATTATGCCATTTAAAATTGTTCACGACCTATTGTGTCGTTCTGTGGTAGCACTTGAGCTAGTAGGAGTGAAGATTTACGCAGCTGATTCCATTTCATGGCATGATGGTGACTATCGGTAAATTTATTTTATTGGGGGGCAGAGTGGAAAGGTCAGTCATCGTGCATCCAGGGTTTAATTACTTGTTTGTAGGCCTAATCCACGTGTCAACAGCATTCACTGTAATCAACCATCCAACTGACAATGTGCATTTCTGCACGTGTCTTTTGATCTCACTCCCAGTCTGTCCATGTCTTTGTCTGTCTGTCTACCTAACTCTGTCTATGCATGATGAAGTTATGAACGTCGATGGATGCTGGAGCTCACTCATTCTAAGCAATGTGCATTTGTCTCCCCCCCCCCGCACGGCCATCTCATTCACGGACGCTCGCACAGCCGCCATTTGTGGGGTCAGTCTTTACATGGCCGTCTGTCAGATACTGGTGCCGTGGTCTTATAGCAGGCATGCATGATGTCAAGTCGTCCAGGCCTGAACTAATCAAGTGTCATTAGTGGACGCCCGAGTCTGTCTGGTCCATCCGATCTCTCTCAGCAATGCTCCCTCGTCTGCCCACTCATGGAGTTTGCGTCTAGCAGGCATCTGGCTGTGAGCGGCAAAGCACCCAGTGGGCGCCCCCATTATCATTTGACGTCCGTGCCGGTTTTAGTGCTGGTCAAAAAACCGAACCGTACGGAACCGAAATTGCGTTTTTTCCCCAAACCAAACCGAAACCGATCGACCTTGGCCAGTGTAAAACCATAACAACACTGATGATTTGAGAGAACTTTTGGTCCTGAATTATACCAACCCTCTTCTTAGAGCAAAAAACTTCTCACTTTTATGATGGAGCATTTGATGTTTTTAGGTGGCAAGCCTAAGAACTTTCCTGTAATTGCCAACGCTGGCTCAGAGATTATGTCTCACTGCACACTCTTCCGAAATGTAAGTCGTTTTTTTGTCACGCTGCACATCTCAAACACAGCTTTTGTACACCTGTCTATTTATAATTAAGACTGGCTGAGTAACTTGGAGTATTTTAAGCAAATCTTTTGAGAGTTATGTGTAGAAACTGAATTTTTGATTTTGTTTTTGTTGATTTATTCTTTGAAGTTAGATTTATATTAAACACCTGTGCATGCAAAATTAGTTTGAACAACCAGATAGCAATTTATATTCTCTAGTTGTTAGCCAGTAGTGTTTTTCTGTTGTTAAATCTGGTTAGCAGGTGGCACTGTCTGCAAAGTGTTTCTGCTGTGATTGATGTCGATGGCTGTATCAACATTGTCACTGGTTGATGTTTTAGGATGTTTATAGTAAGTAAGTAAGTTAGAAAGTAAATACTGAAGAAAATCTTTTAATGATCTCAGAATTCATAATTTTAGTCCAAAGCAGTTACTGCATTTTCTTCTCCATTTTTTTTCTAAATATTAATGCATGTCATACATTGCAATATATCTCAAAATGTTTCGCTTATGGAATATTTGAAATAACCTGTATTGGTGACTGTGTATGTGTGTGAAAGGTGGATGATTTTTTCAGCCTTGACAAGGCTCTGCAGTCGGCCAAGTCAGTAGCAATCGTTGGTGGAGGTTTTCTTGGAAGTGAGCTGGCTTGTGCTCTTGGCAAACTGGGTAATAATGTATTCACGTCATAGGCGTTAACAGTAGCAACTCTTTTTCTTGCATTCATCTGTCATTTAATTCACACTTAGTTAGCGAGTATGTGTTTGGGTGTGTGCGTGTATGCAGTTCCTGCTTTTATCGTCAGGAAAAGTTGGGGAACATCAAATTACTAGGGTGCAAAAGTTAACAAAGATGCAGAAAAAATTTTGAACTGTTGTATGCAGACTTTATAGAACAGGTCCACTTTTAAATTTGTTCCGTCAACTTTGTTTCTAGTGTGATTGCAAGCGATCGAAAACCGACATCGATATTTCGCGTAAACATATTAGTAAGGGAAAACGATTCATTTTGTCCTGGGAAAAATGAATTCTGCAGAGTAGTAGGAACCGCGTTTTAAACTTTCGCCATGTGTGTAAGCACTTGCCTGTTTCAGTTTTCTTTTATTGCCACTGGATTTATCTTCATATGCACATTCTGTCTGTATTGTTTGTTGTAATCATATGTCAGTAAACTTTTTACTGCCATTCTGATGAGGTTGTCATTTGCTACAAGTTACTAAATTACCTTCTCAGCCATTGATGTCGGCTAGTACTTTGTCATACTGATAGAACAGTTTGCTGAAATGACATCAAATTCACAAAAGCAACACCACTATTTACCAGGTTTACATTAATTTGCCAGTTAGCTGGAGGTCTACTAAGCAGTATTTTTACAGGACAGATGCTTTATTGGCATCAGTCGGACAATAAAGCTGCTTCTTCAAAATGACAGCGAAAAGCTTGCTAGCAATGATAGCAAATTTTGTTGATGCCTTCATTTGGTTAGACAGAAAATGTGCTGTATTAGGTGATATATTTGTGCTATTTAGGATCTGCAAATGGCATAAAAGTCATCCAGACATTTCCCGAGAAAGGTGATATCAGCATGAATATTGATTTTATTTCCTTGTACATTTTTCTAGCATTTGGCATTCAATGTAAATTATATGAGTCTTATTTATGTTGTATATTTGTTATTTGATGACAAAGCTTGTGTATTTTCTGGTTTGTGGTTTCAGTTACAGATGCTTATGTGCACTGATGATTGTGGTGTGAAAATGCAGGAAACATGGGTCAGGTTTTGCCGGAATATTTAAGCAAGTGGACAACAGAGAAAGTGCGCAAAGGTAACATTCTGATGTTGAGATATTTGATGTTATGTGCAGTCATAGGCTTTTGATCAGATACGTGTGGATTCTGGAATTTTCCATCCACGTTCGCAGAGTAGCATCCGCATCCGCCATCCCTTCGTGGGTAGACACAATGAGTACTAGCGAAAGCTGGGACGTAAACAGGCACACCGCACGAAGCACTAGCCCTGTGTCTGTGGTCTAGCAGTGTAAAAACTGATGTCTGGTTGAGGGCTAAGGAAATGGAGATCAGTGCCACCCAATGGGCCTTAAGGCTTGGGAATGACTTTACGTTACGTTTACCTTACGTTTTACATCGTAGTAGTAGTTTCAGTTACATGTGCATATGGTTGTTATAGTAGAGTTATATTGTTGTTGTTGTAGTAGGTGTAGTTGTTACGGCTAAGTGTAGTTGTTGTTCAGAGGGTGTGGAGGTGATCCCAGATGTGAAAGTAACAAGCTGCAGTTACAGTCGTTCACAGCGGAAGGTCATTCTTGGACTCAGCAGTGGACAGTCAGTCGGTATCAGTTCTTCTCCGCTTGCTGTAACATTAATGTCTATGATGTAACTGTGATCTGATAGGGCTAGGTTGCTATTGATTACTAATAGGAAGTCGCATATTGGCTTTCAAATGACATGAAAATTATCAACTTTGGATGACCTTGAAGGTGACTGACAACCAGTATTTTAGCGACAGCTGGGCTTTTTGTATGCTGTAGTTGCTGTTGTGAATTTGTTATTATGGTTATTGTATTACTAATAACACAATGCAGTAGAATTGTTTGTAGCGCATAATAAGTTTTTATGTCAATTCATCAAAATACAATCTTTTTGCTTAATTATTGTTGACATTTCGGCAACCGCTGCTGCTTTTTTTGGAATGACTGTCCACCAGGTGTTGCTGTGACAGACAGTAAGCAATCATAGATGTGTGGAAGTTGATAGGACCCTTTGTCTCGGTTCATCAACTTGTCTCGTTCTTTCCTGATGTCTGTAGTTCATGTTGTCAATACACCCAGTAAAAAAACACCCCAACACAGACTGACTTGTGTCTGGTTGTTTCTATAGGACTTAAGGTAGTGCTTCAGTCTATGTTCTGCTTTTTTTGACATTTTGATGACATGATTCAGATGTGGTAAGATATTTAGACAACAGTTTGTTGCCAATTTGTGCTGAGTATGTGTGTGAAAAAATTCGGAAAATTAACTCACTGTTTTAGTTGTGGCAAAAAGTCTGTACTGTTGGTTTTTCGCCAGCATCGTATCTGTGGAAAACAGGGAAGATTATTAGAACTGCAATTTTCGATACTTATGCACAATTATAATCGGCAGTTCTTACAATTTTAGGTTTTCATTATTTTTGTGTTTTTTGTTTCATAAATGTTAAATTTTCTGTAAAGGTTAAACTTTTTGTTCCGTTATTATGTGTATGTGCAATTTTGCCTGCAAATGCCATCTCCGAGATGACCTATACTGTGTTGGGCGGGATGTTAAACCCTACTCACTCACTTATCTGTGTGCTGTATGTTGATTTTAGGTGTCTGTGGATCATCTGGTGGTGGCCGTTGGTCTCAGTCCCAACACTGATCTGGCTGCTTCTTCGGGTCTTGAGGTTGACGAAGAGCGCGGTGGGTTCCTGGTGAATGCCGAGCTTGAGGCCAGATCCAACGTTTGGATCGTAAGTACTGTCTATCGCATGTCTGCGCTGTTTCCCAGGTTCATGCTGGCTTGTAATTTGCAGAAGTTTCTAGGAACTTTTCCGACTTATTTCTAAGATTTCTAACTTTCTTTTGTTATATTTTTTTTGTAAATAATATCTTTTTTGTAAGACTGTAAGCCTGATTTCTTCCTAAGATTTTCATAAGTTTGATTCACAGACTTGTTAGTTAGACCCCTGGAATGTAATTTTATCAGCTACCTGACAGTGTTTTGTTGCCATCAACATTCAACATTTTAAAAGCTCAAAAATCAAGTTTACTGAACATTGGAAACCTGCAGTCCAGGACATGATGTTTGTCACGTAATCACAGTTTGTCTGGATTCATTGTGAAAGTTTCAAACAATAGGCGTAGTAAAAATGGACTTGTAATTGAATTCTTAATATGTAAATCATGTATGTGCATATTTTGGCAGACGTCTGCACAGTATATTTTCACTTGGCCAACACGTTTTCCTACAGAGTTTCCACGCCGCCTGGAAAGTCCTGGATTTTTTTGAAAATTCCAGGATTTGGAAAGTTCTGGAAAATCAGTTTTGTCTTGGAAAGTCCTGGAAAAATACCCTTGAAAATTGTGTATTTTTCATAGGCTTAAACGGAAAACAAGCAGCAGTAGTATATTACCTTGTTTGTGCTGTTGTGAGCTAATGTCAGCATTTTGCTATTTTGCTAAAGTTTCTGTAATGGTCTATACTCTGAATATTGTAAGTAACTGATGTTTTTTTTGTTATATTTAAACATCCATTGGCTATGCAAAAGTCCTGGAAAATTTTTCATTCGGGTCCTGAAAAGTCCTGGATTTTTTTTGTCATGAAAGAGTGGGAACCCTGTTTTTAGTTGATTCTGCTACACAAGCTGATACATATCTGTAGTTAGGCAATGTAACAAGACTAGAGCTCACAAATTTCCGCAGGCCGCGGAATTTCAACCTGAGCAGTGGAATTTGCCTTTTTTCGTGCAATTTTGATATATCTGCAGAATTTCGCAAAAAGTTGAAAAATGACTGGCCATTAGTATGATCATTGTCTTGATGATGCAATTATATCATGAAATCCGACAGAAAAATTCAAACTAAACTGCCTAAAACAGTGGGCCTTACCAATAACTGTTGCAATATGGCAAAATTGTATGAAGCAAACGCTATGCAACTTGACGGATTGCACTTTTAAAACCAAAAAATATTTATAATTTTCTTTGTGTGTTGCTAGCATAACTGAACACAATGACAGCCTTCAATAACGGAAGTTTCTTAACAGAATATAGAGCTCAGTTTACTCTCAAATGGAAGGCTGCAGTGAGCTGTGGAATTTTGATGATTTTGCTGCTCTAAGCTGCGGAATTTCGCAAATTGGCCCGTGGATTTCGCAAAATTTTTTGCGGAAAACTGTGGGCCCTAAACATGACTTTCTAACAGACGGTGTGGAACCTATCGTTGTCTGGACCACATGCTACAGTCACTGTCTAAGAGCAACTGATACTATGATTCATTGTCGAATGCCTGCAGGCCGGAGACGCAGCATGTTTCTATGACACTCAGCTTGGTCGACGTCGTGTAGAGCACCACGATCACGCCGTGGTGAGTGGTCGCCTCGCAGGTGAAAACATGACAGGTGCAGGCCAGCCATACTGGCATCAGTCCATGTTTTGGTCTGACCTCGGCCCTGATGTCGGCTATGAAGCTATTGGTCTTGTTGATTCCAGTTTGCCGACGGTCTCAGTCTTTGCACAAGCCGGTGAGCAGGACACGCCACGCGCTGTGGTGGAACGCACAGGCGAAGGACTTCGCTCCGAGACTGAACAGGTCTCCCTATCTCTCTTTCTGGTTCTTTTCTTTCTTTTTAAATTCTTTTTTTATTTTAGTTTTTTTTCTTATTTCAGTTATTTTCCGAATCTTTTATGTTTCACGTTATAACTGTATTTCTCTTTTCATTATCTCTTATTTCATTTTTCTTTAAAACATTTCAGTTTTTTTAGTTTATGTGCTAGATTAAACTGAAAGTTTGTTCGTCAGTTTTCAAGTTCCAGTTCTTTGTTGTATCGTATTGTTTTGTTTTGTTGAGATATGTCATCTAACATGTAGCATAAATCCACAGCTTGACCATATTTTGAAGTACTAGCATCATTTATTGTTATTGAGCTTTATAAAACAGCTTTGTGATACCATAATAATACAGTAATGCAATGCGTGATACATTTTTATAATGCAGAGGTGCAAAAAGTTTCTAATGCACTGTACTTTAGCGTTAAAGTTAGAGCAACCAGGAAACTTTTGAAATCCCAGTATCAATTAAAAGTTTAGTAGATAGAGTCGATCTTTCAGAGTCACAGGGATTGATGATATTACTTGTGAAGTGATATCAGATGCTGCATTTTTATGGCCGCCTGCATATATGAAGACTGTTAACGAATTATTAGTTTCAACAGTAACAGAAGTGAATCGACTGATAACTTTAGACATGACTGAAGTGATTTAACATCAAAACTGTTACTTCATTGCAGACTGATACAGAATGATTGAGCATTGCAGGCAAGCGAAGATATCAGCCATGTGCTGACATTATATGCAGCTGTCCTGGCAACTGTACAAAATCTGCCTACTTCTCAAACGCACTGTACAAATTTTACTCTAACCCTGACGTTTGACCTTTTAACCTTTTAAAGTTGCACACTGGTTACTCCAGCCCTGGGGAAGCCTTGTTTTTAGTATGCCTTTTTGTTCTCAAGCTGTGACAAACAGACAGACCGACAGATAGATGGGCAAGACCCATGATGTACCTTGTTAGGACAACCACATAATAATGGAGCATTGCAAATAGCTTGTTTTTGTGTATTTTGTAGTCAAGCAAAACAACTGGAGCAGAGTCTGAGCCTGCAGCCAAGGCCACTGACAGCAGCGATTATGGCAAAGGCGTCATTTTCTACCTACGTGACAAGGTCATCGTTGGCGTTGTTATGTGGAACGTCTTCGGTAGGATGGCCATTGCTCGTCAGGTAAGTTTTCTTGTTTCTCTCTACACGTCTCCCACCATTAGACTGCTGACTATATGACAAGACAATAGCCACTAACTATCACACTAATGTAATTGTATACATTTCTGCTTTGCTTGATAATTTTTTTTCACCAAAGCTGTCATTGATGTTGGCGGTATTTTTCAGAACAGTTTGTTGTTATTACTTGTTGCATTTTAGTCCCCGAAGCTATTTTGTTGATATTTTGGAATTTTCATATGTCAGAAGTATACCCCAGAGAAGCTGAATCTATCTACTGGTGTCAGTACACACAAGTACCTACTGTAGGCGTCATTTATTTTTTATAATGCATTTTAGAGTGTATTTCGATTCTTTACATTATGTGGGCCTAGTTATAGTTTTTTTTACTGTTGGGCACTGCCATCTGGTATTGTACGAGCCGCTACTGCTATAGAAGACTTTGTTATAGTTGTATAGTTGTTATAATTCATGCAGCTGGGTGCAGAGATGTGGAGAGCCACAGCAAGACCCGGGTTAACATTCTCGTGGGGCCAATCTGGGAAGAAAATTTTTGAATTTTGCTTCTTAAATTAGTGCATTCTGGTGTACTTTATATTTTAGAGCGACAACATTGCCCCCAAACGTTGTGGGGGTCTGGGGAAAACTTTCCTTCTTCCCCTCCTCCTTATTCTCTGTGTATTTATATTTGTGTCTGTGCAGATAATCAAAGAAGGCAAGCGCTATGAGGATCTGACTGAGGTAGCGAAGCTGTTCAACCTCTATGGAGCTGATAAAATCGAAGAAGAGACAGACGATACCGAAGCACAACCGGCCGCTGCTTAGTAGCTTCGTTTAACACACGCACACCTATGCTGCAGATTTGACACGTATACTTTTAGCAAATAAAGACGTTAAATAAATTTAATTCCTAAAATGATGTGTCGTGTACATGCTGGAATTGATCTGTTTGTTACCAACATTTGTTAACTTAATACCGTCTGCTTGGTACTTGTTATTGTTATTGGTTGTCCGACCGTTTACTAACAAATAATGCGTTAAGTGACATTCAGGGAAAAGCATAGATGGAAATATGCGACATGCATAGACAAGACAACTTTGTTATCTTTGTTGGTAGCTAGGCCCACGTTATGATGAAATACTGATGACATAGTGATCACAGAGTTTAGATCGATTACAGTTGTTGATCAGAATAGGGGCGTCTATGCCCACTGAGGATTACGCACAAACGTGGGAGGTAGCTATTGTGATTTTAGCACCCAGGCCGATCGAGAGGGAGAGTAGGGGTAAGTTACCCTAGGTCCCATGACGTTTGAGGGGGGCCGCCTGTAGAATATAGAAAGTTAAAAACACATTTTAATCGTATAATCAACAATAACTGCCATCATAGCTAGCATAGAAATCTATTAGCCTGTCGTCAAAATAATTATTTATTTACAGTAGCAATAGAATGGCAACTACAGTTTATTTACTTGAATTCATTCAATTGTCAAATAACCGCAGTTTAACGGAATATTGAAACTTTTGCTTCACGGAATTTAGTAAATTAACATAAATTTACGTATGTGCGCTAATTATTTTAACGTGCATTAATTTGTTAATGCATTAATGCGTTAATTTGACAGCTCTAGTTAAAATGCACTAAATTCATTTTCGGTCAGGGCTTTGCAGTGGGTCTCGCTGGGGGAACATTGCAAGCTGCCGAGAACCCAGATTGGCTTGTGATCTATCATTCCCCCACTCTGTTCGACGCCTGAGGCACCTCAACCTCTTCACCACTTTGGAAAATTTTCTACATGCACCTGTAAGCTCAAATATCATCTATCATTTGGGGAAGATGCAGCACTTGACTTGACATGGGAGGGGTTCGACAGCGGGGAAGGGGGGGGCGGTAGACATTGGACGGGTTGCATAGTGTATTCAAAGCAGGATAGACGCCCCTCATCTGAATGTAAGTTATTTTTAAGTTTTTGCTGAAGCTGTTATTATGGCACGTTGGTCAGTAGTATTGTTGCTGATAAAAAATGTTGATATTACGCTGATAGAAAATGAGAAGAGGTTTCGTTTGTAGTTAATCAAACATACATGCACAGACGTATCACACACTGTATTTGACTCCAAGGTGATGCTTGACATCTTTTAGATTGTTCACAAGGGCTTCTTTCGGATAGCAACATTGTTGTCACCAGAGGGGTGGGATACGAAATAATTCGAGGGCAACACACAAAAATATTATGAAATAGGTCTGCATGCAATAAAAATTGACAACACTAGACGCCTGCATGCGGAGAATGTGCTATACGCTATTGTGTTTTTTTTGTACTGGATAGCAATCGCATGGATTTGAATGCCAGAGTGTGTGCAGCTCTGAAGTGACAATGACATTAAGTCGAGGGGGTACACGTGCCCCATAGCTGGCGACGCAAATAAGCAAAGTACTATTAATGGAAACTTTCATCGTTACAGTACGAATGAGTTAGCCTATAATTAACGGTAAAGAACTGACTTTTTGACTGAAACTGAATGAAATGATTAGCGCCTCATATTCGGCGAGTTTCTCGCCGACATTGTGCGCTTTGTAAATGTACTTACTTACCTACTTACTTACTTATAGTGAACAAAGGTAGCAAGTCTTTTTCAGCAAAGTATACAGCTGTTTGCAACGCCGACTGCACAGAAGTTTAGACGCAGAATACCGCAGCGTTTATTACTAGTTCTAAGTTAAACATAAAGTAAGTAGGCGTAAAAGGACTGAACTAAACTCAACTCGCTTTGGAGACTTCACGAAATAAAACTGGCAGTTCAATTCATTTCAGTTCGTTTGCTTTGTACACATCTTAAGTAAATGCCGCAATCTTAATCATATACTAAAACGTCTGTATTACGTAGTCTTGAACTGTTCAAACGTTTCGACGATGTCGAAGTTCGACAGGCAGATTGTTTCACAGCCGCGGGGGTCCGGCCGCCGTGAAGCTTCTGTCACTGATCTGTGACTATTTCCGCGGGACGGCACACGTGTAAACGTCGGATGACCTGAGATGCCGACGTCCCAGCTTCGTAGACAAAACGTAATCTGATTTTATAGAGTTACATCGAGACATGAAAGTGAGTGAGTTGTGTTTAACGTCCCACCCAACACAGTATAGGTCACTTCGGAGACAGCCTTTCCGGGCAACATGCGCATACACATAGCCTAAAAATGGTACAGAAAATTGAACCTTTACAATAATGAACGTTTAACCTTTACAGAAGCACAAAACGCACAAAAACGACCTAAACCTACAGTTGTAAAAACTCCCCATTATACGCATGCATACGTAATTAACAGTAGTGGCAGTTCTAATAATCTTTCCTCATCCTCTAGTCTAGATTAGAGGTTGCAATCCCGAAACCTGGGATCACGGCCGTTTTCGCCAATCCCGATTCCCAGGATTGGCAGCGTCTCAATCCTGGGATTTCGGGATTACAAAAATTAGCTAGAATTGTACTTTTTTCGCGTATTAAACGACAAAAAATTTTTTGCTGTCTGGTGAATAAAATATTTTACGAGCGCTAGAGTACTACATGTACTTCGTGCTGTCGCCGGAAATTTGCATTTTGACAGTCACTGTCACTCTCTACAATTCGGATATACCTTTCGTGAGGGCCCTGTGCATAAAATATGTCACTTGCGGATACCAAAAGAACGACCAAATGTAAGCCTAATCCCAAACGGGATCCCTGGATTACAGGTTTCGTCCGTACGTCATTTAGACGTCTCAACGTCGACGATATTGCTGAGTAGCAGTTGCAGGCAGCGTGCAAGCTTCGACGCCTGTTTGATGAAACCCGCCAGCTCCGCCACTCCAGCTGCAGGACTGCCGACGGCGTGCTTGGCTGCAGTGACAGTCGCCTCGAACGCACCGACTACTCGTCTGACGTTACATACTAGCTGTGCAGGTGCGCGGCCGGGGATGACGTCATGCGAGTGACGTACTAGGGCGGAGAGCGAGTTCAGAGCGCGCTCAGCGTACTGAGTCATGTCGGCCGTGCTGCAGTAGAACACGCTCGATACGAGCTGCTTACAGTCGACCACCAGTCGTCTGCATTCTGCGGCCAGCGACTCCTGGCTCACAGCCGCGGCTCGGCCCCCGCCGCCGGCGGAATCGGCCCCCTCCGTGACGTCACGACGGAGTCTGGTGACGTCACCGATGACGTCGTCGAGCGTGGGGGCGTGACGGTGGTTGGCGGCGTGCTGGGTGAGTAGTTGGTCGAAGACGCAGCTGACTTGTTCGACGGCAGTGACACAGCTGTCGTTGTCGTTGTCAATGTTGTCATTGTTGTTGTCGTTGTCGCGATCGTTGTCACTGCTGTCTGGCGAGCACGTGATGATGATCTTCGGTGTAGGCCTACAGTGATGCTGATGATGATGAGGGTTTGTCGACTCAGTGACGTCACTGCTTACTTGCGATGCTGCTGCTGTCACAGCACACAGACGATTTTTTATCCGATTAGAACAGTGATCATTGCTTCAACTAGAGACATAGGCCCAGTGCCGACATATTATACGGTTTGGTTGTCCCTAGAACTTCGGCCTTTTGACACGGAAATTGGCACAGCGGTTACTCGTGCTCTGGGGAACCTTCGCCAATCTTGGTTTCGCTGCGTTTTTTTTTTCCTTTTCGAAATAGGAGACTGACAAACAGTAAGACTGATAAGATCAAAAACTGCGACCTGTCCGCTTTGGACGGCTGCATAATAATTGGTGGCTTTTGTGCTTTTCGCTATATAAGTTATACTTTATTTTGCATAAAGCAGCACAAACATACTATACAAAACACACTAACACCAAACCACTAACTAGCAAACACTAAAAGCAAAAACTAAAACTACGTGCCTAAGATTTAAACAACTTAAAAAACTGCTATTCGGTTAATCTTTTCACCCCGCGACGCTAGGCCTACGCCATGCTATACGGCATTCCAATTTCATCTTTCTTTTGGTCACGGACATGACTGGTAATCATCTGGTGTCTAACTTGCTATTATTGTCATTAAACTTTACTGAATCTCACGTCATTAGTGCCACTGTCTGTCACAAAAGTTACAGGTGGGGTGAAAAATCATGATTTTTCCCAACTTGTTTATGTAAGTCACAAAGCGACTGGTTAAAACTGGAATACAAGAATTAATGAAATGTATTTTATGTAGACCTAATGAAGTCAAGCTAATAGCTAACCCACCTGTGCTTGTTGCTGCTGCTGATAATGCTACTTGCAATGATGGCGGCGGATGAAGACACCGGAAAGTGCTGAGGTACGGGGGACCGCGAGCTGTCTGCTCGCGTCTCAACGAATTACCGCAGCGATGACTCAGCACGTGTATTTCGACGTCTTCCGCCGTCCCAGCATGCAACGTACTGTCGCTGTGTGACGTCACCAGGCCACGTGACCCGTCACCGGGGCGCAGCATCATCATCATGCTCAATCTCGCGCTGGGCTTGCTGTTACTGTTGTTGAAGCTGGCGAACCTGTTCTGGTGGAAGATCGGTTCCGTTCTTGGCTGTAACGAACACAAGCACGTGACTACAACAACGGCTGAATAGTTGGAGCAGGAAATTCAGACTATAGCTGGTCTCGCAGCAACACTCTGCAGATACCTTTAACCAGCTGGACCAATGTCGTTTTGCAGGCCATCTCAGCACAGTGGCGTAGCCACTTACGATTGGAGTGGTAGAGAGTCTGGGGAGGGGCATAGCCCCCTACTCAAAAATTTTTCGGATTTTCTGGCATGAAAATGAAGTGTTTTCGTGAATTTTTGGCACTATTTTGTGTAAGTAAATAGGCACCTATGGGGTACGTACCAGTAGTGTCCTCCTTCATGGCTACGCCAGTATCTCTGCAATTTCGAGAGAGTTATGAATAATAGATTGGCTGTGGATATGTTGCCTACATGTAGATGTACATCTAGATCAGACATCGACTCAGCAAAAAAGCAGCGCTGAAGATTGTCAAAAAGACTGAATAGTTCGAACTCAGTGAGAAAGTTATTTAACTCACGGATAGGAGCGGAGAGCAGGCTCCTTGTGTGGCAGCGTAGCAACGTGATGTCGCTCCGGGCAAACCAAACTGCGTCGGCGCTGAAACACCACCAACAAGCAGATATCGTCTTCTGCCATTACTCTACGTTGAAAGTTATGTCACAGATTCTTTGTACGAAGCTAGATTTTCTGGCATTGAATGACTTATCATGTGATGATGTGCCGTTAAGAAACTACTCACTCACTAGATTTTCGTGCATCACTGCATAGAAATGACTGGTTTTTGAGCAGTGATGTTAACAGAGGTCACAACGGCTCAGACGGTATACAAAGCCAAGACCAGGCACCACAAAGCCAAATCGTTGAGCTGCAACATAAATGTGGGCTGCAACATCAAGGCTTCGAGGCCAAGCCAAAAATGTTGACTTTACCACCAATGCGTAAGATCACTGGCTAGCCTACAGCTAGTTCAACGCATCATAGTGTCAAATATATCTTTATATAATTAGGCGCATGGTAAACGACAAGTATAAATTACACAGACGATGCACAGTGTCCGAGAAGTGTCTGTTCGTGAATGCGGGAAGCGTGCTGCCTTCGCGTCTTGGAGTCTTGCCGGCAGCAGTATGATGGCGACCTGACAATAACTCCGTCAGATGAACCACATCTCCACTGTGTCGACGTCGCAGCACTGCATGTAAGTAAGTAACACGAACGACAATATAATATTCAAGGCAACTTAAACGTCGTGCACAAGCACTGAACGAAATCACGTATTAAACAACAATTCTGTTACAATGCTTAGGTTTCTAGCTCTAGGTCGAGGCCAACCTCGAACGCCAAGGCCAAAAATGTAAGGTAAGACCGCTGGCTTAGAGTGACATTACAGCAATAGCTCTACAGCGAGTTCAGAAGAAACCTGGAAAGATGCCGAATATCTCATATCTCGATACGGTTATGATGACACTTTAACGTAACGTACCGGCATCAGCGTAAGGTGCGGCTGACGATGAGGACATTAATGACGCTGACGGTGGCGATGGAAGCGGTGGTAGAGGCGGTGGTGTGGAAGGTCGGCGTGGGGGTGCTGCACGGTAAGCGCTGATGCTGCTTGCTCGCACTGGTGGAGTCGGCGCAACTCCTGCATGTCCAGCGTCTGAAGCTGAACTGTTCACGTCGAACGTTATTCTGTTTACAAACGCGCGCACGCACCGACAGTCTCATTTATACACCGTGTCCCAAAATTAGCGGCACCCCTGCAGATAAGTTAGTGTGAAATCGTTAATAACTGACATGCAAATACCTGATGCAAATGTTTTCCAGCTGACTAAATGTACTGCTGGTCCGTAGCTAAAAGAGTCAAATTGAAAAGAAAGTTGAATCTAGTCTTCCAAAAGAGATTACACTTTGTTTCCAAAAAATCAAGTAACAACAAAAAATCTATTTAATTAATGTGCACAACTGTAGTTGCCTAAAGTGGAACAAAATCTTTTCCCGCTCTTAACAGCTGTTAGTGGCGAAATAGATGTCAACTGACTCAGTTGCTTGGCATATCTAAGCCAAAAGTGGGTTAAATACAGCTCAACAGCCGTGACTAAGCAGTGTTGCAATAATATGAGCAAGTTTTCTTAAACAGAACATACTCAGCATTTTGTTTCAATTAGGGAAACTATAGCTGTTCTATTCAGCGCAATTTAGACACATTTTACAAATCACTGTGCAGCAGCACAGCCGCTGTTTACATCACATTATCACTCATACAC
>Ga0209367_1002384_pt1 | contig 24765 bp, 20 predicted proteins | sample WorMetLIZISLAND2_FD_187412 | JGI IMG/M metagenome (GOLD analysis project Ga0209367, IMG submission 187412) | Marine gutless worms symbiont microbial communities from Max Planck institute for Marine Microbiology, Germany - Olavius geniculatus... ... | reverse complement strand
TTTATACAGTGCATTATCGTTAGAATCCTCTAACGCTAACATAGTGCATGTGTTAGGATATATGTAACATTATTGAACAAGATAGCAAACATCCAGTGAAATATATATCAGTTACCGAGTGTTGTAAGCGGAACTGAGTGTGACGTTGTCCGGTCCTTTAGCCAGCGTTCCGACCCAGACCTGATCACCGCCGATGACATGGGGGTTCTCCAGCTGTATGTGAAAGTCACTGTAAATGTACACACACAAAAGCGCAAAGAAGGTTAAGATTAGTTTAAATCGCCGACAGTTAACAGCGCCGCTCTCTCACAGCTCTATGACCGATGCAAGCGGTTCTCATGTCCGTTTCCAAGGCTCTGAGCTGGCAGTGTGCGGCAGACGCCTCACCTGCCGCATGGGATCACACAGTATGACTGCCACCCAGTACAGACGAAACCGTCCCTGCCTATATGGGAGGAGGGCCAGACCTCCGCACATTACTGCCGTAACCTTCGCAGCGGTAAAGCCAGTACCAATTTGTACTGCTTGGTGGACAGTGGCACTTGTGTGTGAACAACTTGCCCAAGGTCGTTATCTGGCAGTGCCCCGGCTCAGAGTCGAACCTGCAACCTCAGGGTTACAAGTTCAGCACGCTACCGTACACCACCCATCCTTAAAGTGCAATAAAGGCTTGCAAGAAACGAAGCAAAATACATTGAACTAGAAATATGGGAACCAGTGGCCTCATGATGACTAGTCTGATGTGCTATTGTACTAACATTTGATTACCAAGCCACAGAATCAAACAACATAAGTTATACTATAGAATACCTTGCAGTAATTAAACTTAACAGAGTTCAATGAAAACTCACAAAAAATGCAAAAAGATAAAAAAAAACGCATGTGCCGTCACTACTAAAATCAAACAATATACATTACAGATTCTATTAGCTCTTGCTGGTAAAGATTAAAATTTTTTAAATAGTTAACTTCTTGAAACGTTATTTTTCCACAAATTGCATAATTATGCTGGATTAGATGTGCGCACTGTAGATGATAAACCAGTGAGGTGTTCGAACTATGACAAGCGAATGATTTGTGGCAAATCTCACAGAAAACGTTTTCAGCAGAATTAACTGTACTGTAATCACACAATTTAAATCCAAAATAATCAGACATACGACCACAGATGGCCTTATATTTATCTAGCTCAGTACTTTTTAGCTTGCTGTCGGCCATTATTGTTAACTTTATGCCCAAAATCTACCTTGCGTTATGTCAAGTAAGGAAGCAAAACAATATTTGCAACTAATCGTAAAAATTTTTTTAATCATTAAAATTCCTTAATCGTTAACGAATAAATTAATCATTAACTGCCGCAGCCCTACTATTAACATCTTGCAGGACTCACACGCCCATCTCAGAAATAAACGAAGAGATTGGGGACAGAGTTCCACTGGTCAGGATGATGGACTTGACTCCGTGCGAACGCAGGTCATCCATTGCATGTCCAGGCGAAAAGCACCAATAGCTCACCACACGACCTGCTCGGGACAATGCACACATTACACAAACATCAGTAATAATGCGTAGAGATCACGGACCTCTTAAAAAGGACTGACGGCGGCCATGCTCAGGTCCGCAAACTTGGATCCATCGGTATGTATTTTTAGTTTTTTACTATAACTTTGTCAAACGTGATCCGTTTGCTACAAAGTTTTGGACACAGAGTGCCACCGAAAACGTGAACAATTGCTGCAAATTTGGTGACTGTATGATTTCTACTTTTTCGTGTGTGCAGATATTGTTGTTGAACCATACGTCAGTACATAAGGTTTAACCACAGTATATGCACACACGAGAAAGTACGGTTTAGCCACAAAATATGCGCACACAAGAAAGTAGAAATCATACAGCAACCAAATTTGCAGCATTCGTTCACGTTGTTTGTGACACTATGTGTACAAAATTATGTAGCAAACGGACCACAAGTTACAGTAAAAAAGTAAAAATACCGATGGACCCAAGGTCTATGGTAGAGCTGTATCCTTCCCAAGGCCAATAAAGTGACACTGATCTCCGTTTTCGTAGCCCTCAGTCAGACACCAACTTACACTGCAAAACAATGCTGGTACTCACTGCATCTAACTACAACTGGATGGCTGATTGTTCAGTCATTTCTGCTGTTTCTGCTGTAAGCAACTATAAGAATATACAGGGTCCCCACTCTTTTCCAGGACCCCCAAGAAACATTTTCCAGGACCTTTTCGGAGCCCACAAATACATAAATACAACAAGAAATTTGAGCTAATGCTCACGAGATGCACGAAAACCTATAGCAGTTCTGGTTCAGTAGTTTAGCTAAAAGTTGAAGTGTTCACGCTAAGTTAATATACAAATACCAAATTTTCTATCTGGATCGCATAACGATAGTTCCGTGGCGCCACCTTGTGAATGATATAGACTTGTGTCAAAACCTGAAATCGCCAAAAAATCCACAAAACCCCTATTTTGGAGTTCAAGGTCACTCAAGGTCATTGAATTGGGCGACAATCGAGAGCCAGTGTACGACTTCCTGTTAGTGATTAATAGTAACCTAGGCCCTATCTCACACCGTTACTGAGATACAGTGACTTATTGACCAAAAATCGCAAATTTTACCCACCCCCCTCTCATTTAGCACCCTCGTTTGGGGTGACCCCCTTCGAATTTATGAAAAAGCATTACGGTTCCTGAAACCATAGTCTTCCAGGTAAAGATATGGTGATCCTAGCTTGCACTGTTTTTGACTGATCCACCCGTGTAATGGACAGACAGACAGACGAACAGAATTGCGATGGCTAAGATGTGCCGAAAGCAGCAGCTGCTTTCGTGCGTAAAAACCCTTCCCTCTTTAACTGAACCCTTTCCTCCCTCTCCTTCCCTTCTCTTGGAATTAGAACCCTTTAAATCCAGCTAGAAGTTCTGAGGGAGCACTGTGAGCTCCCCCAGCGTGGAGGCTCGTGTGAAGCCCCAGCTGAAATAGAATTGGGTCCATTTTAGCCTTGAAATACAACATCTGGTGGCAAAAATTTTTCAGCACTTTCCAGGAGATTAAACTTCCAGGACTTTCCATGACCAAAGTGATTTTCCACAACTTTCCAAGTGCTGGAATTTTAAAGAAAAAATCCAGGACTTTCCAGGAGATGTGGGAACTCTGAATATAACTGACAAACAGGAAACACACTATGTTCATCTACTCCTCTATCACTCTATTCTTTCCATTAAGCTTTCCATAATTTTACAATTGTTAAAAGTTATCCCACATTGGTAATCTCAGCCACCTTAATCAAATCCTCACTGTGATCTTCTAGCGATACGACAATTTCTTCTCAATGTTTGCCAAACGTTCTAATCGTCAGCTGCATTCTTCGAATCAGTGCAAATGCTATTTTCTATCAAATCATCAGCATACAAATACAGGGTGTGCCAAAAAATGACCCAAATTGTTTTTGTCAGAACTTCGTCATATCTGCACCAAATTTGATAATTTTTCGCACACAGATAGCCAAGACGATAAAATTACGTAGGGTATGCTCACTGTCCACCTCACATAATTCATGTCAAAGTTCTGATAAAAACAAGTTGGGTAATTTTTTTGGCACACCTTGTACGTCAGGCAGCAGAATGTCCCAACGAACAATGAACTTCAAGTTGAACTGCTTGCAATAAACATCCACCTCAAATAACTATCAGTATATTATGTTCTCATACAGCAGCACTCACTTGATTTAGCCGTACTGCTCGTTGCCAGTTTGTCCCAACCATCCGCTAACTTCTTCTTTCCTGTCTTCTCTTCATCCTTAATATAGACCTGTTCAGAAAAACAAATTGAGCCAGATTAAAGCAATGTGAAAACTCCAAAAAACCAACATAATGGATGCAGCAAAAGTAAACTTTAAGCTATTTTTGTAGCAGTACGTTTGGAGTCAAAGGGAAACGATGATGGGAAGCTATGAGTCTCAACCTTTTTTCCAGAACTCAAAAGACGGGCCAATTTTCCGAGAGACATCTGCAAATTTCAGACAGAAGAGATTACGAGTGCTAAAAATTTCAATTTTGCCAATCAAGTTCCACAATGCCACAGTGCTCAATAATTTATTGTTTTTACCTACACCGTGTTCTGAATCAAATCATTTCTCCATCAAAAACCTTACGAAAAAAAATTTAATAAAAGTTCATCGATGCATACATTAATAGACTTTCACGAAATTTTCGAGAATTTAACTGCCAAAGACGCTAAAATGTGGTGAAGACTAAGTGAAAAGTAAAGAACGAACTAATCAAAATATGCGAAAAAGAAGAAACATTTAAACGTGAACATCTGTATACAAACCCGATAGTGCTTTGAGATGACTTTTTGGTGATTTTCAATGGACGCGTAATCCGGTGACTCGTGACTGAACACAATCTGTTGACACACAAGCACACGTGAGATTTTAGTTGACCTATTTCGAGACTCATGTCGACAACAGTTAAGCGGAAGGCGAACGCTGACAAAAATTGACATTAGAAGGCAAAAGGCTGACCGTAGCTGACGTGTTGACAGACGTCGACACCAAATCAAAGCAATGTCACAACATGAACACGTAAAGTACTCCGCCTCATAAAGATACAGAAAAAAATGAGTCAACCGACTCACTTAACGGTGTTACTTTGACCTAGACTGGTCCTCAGCTGAGGCAGAATTTTTACACATCAGATGATATTTTGTCACCTAACCAACAGTATCAAAGCAATGAATGATTAGAACACAATAACATAACTGTGTGGAGTGTGTGGTACAGTTATCTATAGGGCCCACAGTTTTCATGAGCCGCGGAACTTTTAGCCGAGCTGCAAAATGTGCCCTTTCCCACGAAATTTTGATAGCGTGGTACAGTTATCTAGCTAGTGAGTGAGTGAGTAGGGTTTAACGTCCCACCCAACACAGTATAGGTCATTTCGGGGATGGCCTTTTCAGGCAGAATGCACACAAACACAATAACGGAACAGTAATTTTGAACTTCACAATAAACAGAAAGTTTAACCTTTACATAAACACAAAATACAAAAATGAGGTTAACCTAAAATTGTAAGAACTCCACTATATGCGTGCATATGTAATTAATATAATGGTAGTACTAATAATCTTCCCCGTTATCCTCCCGACAGTCATCAATGTGATAACGCTGTCTATTGGAGGACAAGGGCCAGTTATCTAGCTAAATCAGTACTTTGCAAAGTATGGCAGTGGTCAAACTCCCCATTAATGCACCTCTTACATATCAACCTAAAAGAGGCAGGTTTTTTTACACAAATTGTCAATACATAACAACAGTGATTTTGATCTACCAGACAGACACAAAACAACACCACAGTACAGGAAAAAAACTGACATGAATACAGAAAAGCTGTATACTACAAAGTTGTCAAAAAGCACTAGAAACAATGAAGAAGTTGTGGGGCAACCAAAATTTGTCTGCTATAACCAGCCGTTCCACACCATCTGGCTGCCTCTGTTACATTAGACTGATTTATGATTCTAACTGCAAAACAATAATCAATGTGTCTCAGCTATTCTTTGTCGGCCAGGTCCATCTGAATCGAGAAACAATTTTCAGTAACTGTAGGAAATAAACCACGTGTTACCTTTAGCACGTCAAGCAGTTTTGACAGTCCGTTACCACGAGAGCTAAAGACAGTGCTGGTAACTAATACACATGCACAGAACACAATCTCTGCTTGCTCATAACTTCCTGAGATCACTGTAATCCTACTTACTCAAGAAATTTCCTACCGACTTCGCAATAAAACATATCTTAATCAACTTTTCGAACTACAGTATACTACAAAAAATTTGCAACAAGGAGGCATTTAGTTAACTCACATAATATAGCTTGTGCAGCTGCACTACTGATTAAAATTTTAATTACACTTTCACTTTACTCTTTCACCAAAGTTTACTGATATGTTAATTCAAACAAGCAGTTGCTTTATATGAGCAAAAGACACCTTTTACATAATACGGTACGCATTGTAAACAAAACACTGATGACCACATTAATACTCTTCCACACAAACTGAGAGCTGTAGCAACTTTAAATACCTTTTAATGCCAGCTTAAAACACACTATTTTAACATTGCTTTTAGCGTATAGTTTTTGAGCAAGCCAACAACAAACATTGTAATGCAGAGTTGATTTTATTCTAAATGGTGCACTACAAATTAAATACTGCGATGATGATGATGATGATGACGATGACGATATATATGATGTAAAATGGTAATATGGGTAAGATAAATCTGGCTGACCTTCATTGGTAAGAAATGTAATCATCTTGTCGATAGCATCACATGTGAGAGCCCGTGTTTCAAATGTCAGATTCGACTTACTGAACAACTCAAAGATGAAACTGCAAACAAGCACTGCAGCTAACAATAGCATCGGAACTCAGCCTTCCATTCCTCCAGGGCAGCTAAATCGAGAACCATCCTACCCAGCTGGAGTTAAAGTAGGAAATAGTTAAAGTGAGACATGCTCACCTACCCTAGATCCTTATCCCAGGTCATATGGCAGGTGATGCTCTGTAGATTTAACAGTCTGTACCACTAGAAGATAAAGCATAGACTGACACTCCATTGTGTTTTCAAGGTAAGCACCATTCTTCACAAAGATTTGACAGCACTCACAAAATGTGTGACCACTGTTTGAAAAAATTGTTCCATGATCGTCAATTTTCCATAGCAGATGCATTATTTGTTTTTTTTCTGTCTGTTTCTGCACAGCAGTTAACAGCAACCACTAAATGAACAACCAACAAGAAACCCAGCTGTCGCTAGGATAGCCGACCGTACTGGTTGCCAGTGACCTCATCTAAGGTCAATGATTTTCATGTCAATTGAAAGTCATTATGCGACTTCACATTAGTGTTTAAAAGCAACCTTGGCCGTATCTCTCAGAGTTTCCAAGATACGGCCACTTATAGCCTGAAACATTCCATTAAAAATCGTGGCCAAACCGCTGCAGATAGACACGTGGTTACAATTGACAGTCACCAGCGCCCTATCTGATGGTGCCATCGCCGACCCTCTACGACTTACTGTTTAGCCACAATACCACACGACTGGCATACCATAGTGCATTATGACCCTTCAAGGTCATTCAAGGTCAATGACTTACATGTCATTCGAAAGCCGATATGCGACTTCCCATTAGTGATCAGTAGCAACCTAGGCGCTATCTCGCACCGTTTAGCCACAGTACATCCGTGACAAACAGACGGATGAACAGACAAACTGATAACAACTATGACAACAGCTCGACCACTACTAAAGTATAGTCGGCTAAAAACATCACCTTCAAAAACAAGAAATCATAGCAGTGATACTAATAGAAAAAGTTTAGTTAACAAACCTTCCAGGCAAAGACAAGCCATCTGAGGGAACTTTCAAAGCATCAATTTCTTTCTCCAGATTCAGAAATCGTTCTGCAACAACCACATATACTCAACTGTATACGTCACATACTAGATGGTCGTTACCAACGTGCGGCAAAAAGCTAGCTATCGCAGAGAGGCCACGTAACATGAAAAAGTGGAAATCAGGAAGAATCTATTTATAGCCAAGCAATAACTGAACCCCGTCGCCAGTGACTGGTCACACATGACGAAAATGCGGACACAATTCGTCGTATATCATGAATATTCATTACTTGCATGGATAATGAGCATTGCTGCGAAACTGCAGCAAGAGAATAATTTTTAAACAGAGAAAATGTTATTAATCGATTAATTACTAATAAGTAAACCGACGAAATCAATGACCAAACCCCAACGTTGCAGAAAGAGCTGGGGTTCAACTAATCGACTTAGAGTGGGTAAGCATTAGCCGACTAACCGTCATTGTTAGTAAACCAAAGTTCACCATCTTTTTGTTCAATGTGGAAGAGATCGTAGTTGATAACGCCATTTACCGCTTGTCGATATCTCCATCCGTTCCAGAGATATGTGCGCTCAAAGTCCACGCACACGCGCACGGACAGTCCGTAAGCATAATGCCTCCGGCCACTACATTGTAGTTGGCGGAGGCATAAAAAGTTAACTTAAACTTTTACCGAAACATGAAGACTATTCCACTCTACTGCTATACATCTGACTTGCCAGATAAGCAAAGAAAAACAGACCACAAATTCTTGACAGGTAAAGTTATAAAAATGTGGGATAAAATGCAATAATTCAGAACAAAGCAGTTGACTGACATCGTACGTTCATTTAATCAGATACAGCGGTCAATAATGGGCACCTGCTAACCCTATATATTTTAACCAAAAAATCACCCATAAAACAGTATCACAAATGCACCAATTTCATATGGTGGATACAGTTGATTGGTTAGATCATGGTAAAAATTTTATAGCTGCATTAAATACTCTCAGCATCTTTCTGTTGCCAAAAAATAAAGTGCAATTAGCTCAAAAAGAATAAAATATCCCAAACCTTGACATTTAAAGAGTTTAACATAATAGCAACAACTTAAAGCAGTAACTAAACATGTCAAAACTAGCAAAACAGCTAAATAAACATGAAATGATCAAAAAGTCTGACCTTTTATTTGCAGAACTTCTGACATCGTAAAATCTTGAACTAAATGTCAAACAGCAAAAAATTATGTTTGAAACAATAATGTTAACAACGACTGCAGCTTTCACACAGAATTTTCTAACAATACACATGGTGTGTCACATACAAAATGTAGTATGGACCATATCAAATATATGTAACATCAAAAACTAACAACTTCTAATCCATGGTGAAAAACAGTGTCTGTGCCACCAATCTATTAGAACTTCATATTTTCTTCTTACTGGCTATTTTTTACGGATTTACTCTAGATAAGCTAGAGTATCACTAATAAAGCTTTGCAATATCTGGAGTACAAATTTTTATAAGCTCAGCAGTCAGCACCTGAATAAAATTTTACATGCGAAGAGCTGTGACACTGGACTAATTAATCGAGTAATAAAATTTCAGCTAAACCGATTTATGTCATCACAACACATCAACGTCACATTGGATAAATGGATGGACGGACGGAAATACTATGGCAATAATGCTCAATGCAAAAACACAACATGGTTTTTAAACCGGACTAAGTCTGGCATGGGTTTTTCGTTGGGTTTACCAGATAAAACCCACTGGGTTTCTAGAATGTGTACCCAGGTGTTTCAAGCTTGTTTTAAAGTGTTTTACACACCAGGTCCGGCCTCAGAATCGGTATCTTCATAGATGTGCATTGATTGCAACTTCTCCAGGACCTGATTCAGCTCCGAGATGGCCGATGCAATGTCAGCCGATGTCAGATCAAACGATACGCTCTCCTCACAGATCTTCTCCTATGACACACATACACATTATTATTATTATTATTAAGTTTGAAGTAGCGCAAAGTCACAACGCAAAACTGAAAGGACACCTAACAACAAGACAAAATGGCGAGGTATGAAGCATTGAATAATGTTTGCATATGAGCAGGAAAGACAGGAGAGCGAGAGAGTATTTATTTGCCAAAAACACAAATAAAATGTTATCATACAACACTAGATAATGTACAGGCGGGCTACCAAAAAAGCAATCGCTCATCAACGCTGGCCGCCCATAGTAACTATAAGTAATCAATGATAAAATATCCAAAGATAGAGAAAGAAAAGAAAAAAAAGAAAAGAAAAAAAGAAAAGTGCAATAGTCAGTTACAAACAATATGATTATAACGAATTGCAAAAAACCAGCCTGAACATAACAATGTATAACTTCAACACAAAGATACACTCTCCTGCTCATCCTTGTTGAGCAGGAAAGACATGAAACTATGAGAAAAAAGATAAGTTTTGAAGCACTGTCAAAAAATTTCAAACAACGGTGCCAATACGACAGATGATGGCAGACCGTTTCATGCTTCATCCGCAGCAACACTAAAAGACCCAAATGTTGCCAACAGCAGAAAGATTCGACACGCAAATCAGACGAAAAAAGCTGACCAATTAATACTTAATACGAAAAAACAAATCATCAATAAAAATATTTTCATAACTGTTGGCACAAAAGTCACAAAAATGATTAAATTTATTTTTAAAAAACACTATAAGCCATACTTGTTTGTGTTGAAAAAATCCTCACACTGAGAGCATATAGCTCATACTAAGACTCCAGCTTCAGAAGTTAACAATTTATATAATAAGGTCTAGCAGCAGACTTTTGGAGACTGACCAGATTATGTGCTTCATCAAATATGATGACGTTATTATGAAGCTCAATGCCCTGTGCCTTCCTTGACTACAAACAAGATCAGTGTGCAGATAAGACGACAGTCAAGCCATGAAAACCACAGAGCAATAGCGATAAAAATATTTGCCAGCGTGTCATCGCGAAAATCCTAATTTCAATTCACTAATACTAATAGTATTGTAGCTAGTTAGTACAATGGATAGTGCACTTGATGGCAAGACATTATAAATAAATACTAAACGGCACAAAACATACTGAAGAGGAGTTTCAAACATAATTCAGTTAAATAAACCATTTTCAGATTCATAGCTTCCACGTCAGTTTTATCGTAGCTATATGACCTTGACTTTATGTACTAGTTTTTCCACTAACTTACTAAATAAACGAACAATTCTTCTTCTGTGCTATTCTGCTCTTACGAACAGGTTTACGTTATCACTGACTATGTCTTGCTTGCTCCTGTGCCAGCTCCTTGAGTTGTGGATAATCGCTGTACCCCTCGATTGTATGGACAACAGACATTATTATCTCCGCCAAGGTAAGCGTAGTGAACACCGGAGGAGATTAAGAAATTGGTCATTCTGTCCTTCGTTCTGTGTGTGTACATGATGACTCATAATAGCAATGATGTCATTGCACCAACAGCTGCTTAGCTGGCTATTACTTTTGCCTCCCTTTCTCTAGCTGCTTCTGGCTCTTCCTTCTCCCTCCCCTTTCCTTGTTGTAGGTGTAGTTGCAGTAGTAGTTGAGGGTATAGTAGTATTAATAGTCGTAGCAGTACTAATGTTTAAATTACTTTACTTGGCGGAGATATGCACTCTCATGAGCGCCTTCTAGCTATTGTTATTATTACACAGTATAAGCACACGTTATGTCATTCACAGTATAGTGAAGAATCACAAGTATTTTGGGCACCTTACGTGTCACTGCAGGAAAGCACGGCTGTACAGAGCACATTTTTTTTAAATGTACCAGTGGTAACAGTTAAACCAAAAAATGACAGTTTGAGGTAAACAGAAGTAAATGGTACACTTAAAGACATATGCACAAGAGTAGTTTATGTATCGAATAGTAAATTTCAAAAATGAAATGAAACAAATTTATCTTCGGCATAAAAATATTAGATAACAAACAGCAGAAAGTAACCTTTGGGTCAAGAAGGTAGTTGTAAGGCATAAAGATGATGTCTGCATCTTTCTTTAACTCCTTTGAGGTATAGTATGGGCAAACACTAAATATTAATACAAATCAATCGATAAAATGATCTCCATTCTCTAATACTAAGTATAATGTAGTACACGGTAAACAAAACTTTAAAAAAAAAACCTTGAGAAAACACGTAATTTACAAAAAAATCACATAAAAATGTACGCACAAGTAAACCACTGACTTAAGAAAAGCTTACTTAAAAAAATCTTAGAAAAATCTAAGAAAAACATTTCTAGAAAGTTTTGTAAATTACACCCCACATGTATTACAGTGACACTTCATGCAGGTCAGTTGCCCAAGAAACATCAAAGCATGAAAAAGTTGAAGAAAAAAAGACAAACACCAAAGATGTAATGCGATGCTTTATTATAAATACACTAAGAAAAACTAATTTATAGTCACCGCTTACTTGAGTTTCTGCCCCATTGTAACCAGGTCTTCAATGTCAAGAACTTTATTCACAAAATTCCCTTTGCCATCTGCAGCCAGACAGGCACAAGTGAAAATTATGCATCATCGGCTAAATTTACAAAACGTCGTAAGACAAATTTACACCAATGTTACGACAAAAATGTTGTTTGCAGTAACTTCAGGCAGCGAAATCACCGCAAAATCAGTTCACTTGAATTGTTTACATTGGTAACCGTTGGCAATGGCGGAAGCAGACGATCGGTGTGCAGCGCCGTGCGCCGCCAGCTCAGTGACACTGCGTCACGATTGGTTGAGATCATGGTTAAGGAATGTAACGGCGGTCGATTGGCTGGATAATTTTAGCGACGACAGAGTTACGACAAAATTGCGAGAGAGTCACGATGGCGTGAAATCAGCTTCCAAAATTCGAATACAACATTTTTGTGACATCGTAACTTGTTGATTTACAACAAAGATATGACAAAGTTGTGAGGAGCATGCGACAATTTTAGGACTGTCTTAAGATGTGTTGTAAATTAGATTCCAGATCACAAAGTAACAACAGAAGAATATAAAACCCAGCAAGATCTGCAGGGTTCAGAAAACCCAATTTTCAACTAATTCTGATTTAACTGATTCAGTATCCACGTCGATAACATACAGTAACTGCAAAATACAAGCACATTACTCATGGATGTAAAACCTTTAAACACAAAGAATATTTCATTACTATCAGCATCACGAAAACAAAATTGGATAAAAGTTAAGACAAAATTGTGGCGGGTTTCTGACACCTGGGTACATACCAAAAGTCACTCAAGCCTCATAATTATCACTGTACACTTACAAGTGACTAAAAGTAAGTTACTTAGCAACTAACAATAATATGCTGCACGAATATTATGGTAACAAAGCAAAAAATAAAGAACAAGAACAAGACTGACTTACTTTCCACCTGGTTGTAGAAGTGGCAACTGTGAGCTGCAACTTTTGCACGACACAAATGAACCTGGAAAGCAAACCGGACAGACAGACACAGGGTTCCCACTCTTTTACTGACAGAAAAAAATCCACGACTTTTCGGGGACTTTCCAGCACCCCCACGAAAAATTTTCCAGGACCCTTTCGCGGCCCACGAATGTTTAAGTATAACGTATGAGCAAGACAGATTTAAAAGTAAGGGATTACAAGTAATCTGTGAGCGAAGCAAACAGAAGAAAAATGATTTCCGTCTGAGCCTACGAAAAAATGTGTGATTTTCAAGAATATTCTTCCACGACTTTCCAAGTCTTGGAATTTTCAAGAAAAAATCCAGGACTTTCCAAACTTCAAAGAAGCATGGAAACCCAATAGACAGCAGAGTAACCAGAACAACTGACATAATCCTTCTAAGGCTGTGTTCACATAGACACGAGTATGAGTACGAGTCCAGGTTTCGGTTTATGGGTGAATGTTTTGGCAATAAAACAACAACATTTCACTGCATCGTTAATAATTTTACTAACTGCACACCTCTAACAGTAAACAATTCAACAATGACATAAGTTCTGACATCACATAAGTATCATAGCTTGCATAAATTAAAATAATGTCATCTGAAGAAATTGTGAAAACAAAATGCCACACTTTTTACAAGCCGCACGCACTTCCTCGCCAAACCGAGAGCATCAAAATACTGAATAATTACTTTGATAATTAAATGTTAGATTTAGTTTCTACTGTAATGTCTAATACCTTGGTTGTGTTGTTGGTCTCCTTGGTAACCTGTGGATGGATGCACAACTGTTCACGGGATCCAATGATGGCAACCTTGAAACTGACATACAGTGAAAACCAATTTGTTATATAAAGCCAACAAAGCTGCTGCACAAATAACTACACCGTGTCCCAAAATTAGTGCCCCCCATTTCAAACACGCCTTATTCAGTTTATGGATTTCAATGAAATATTGTACACTGCACTATATTAACATTACTTATGGTCACACTCATTATGACGTAAGCACTTTACTGTGTGTGCTCAATGAAACGTCATTAGAGATGCCAGAATTTGTTTACATTACGGTTACGTTCAATACATTGTTACTGACAAAGGGATCAAGCAGCCACATACCCACTTTAAACTAAGAGCTTTGACATCAAGAACAAAAGTGGACACTTGAAACTCAAACTGTAAAGACAAGTTCAGAATGATTGTCTCAATGACTGTTTCAAATTTTGTGAAAATCTGTCAGATATGAATGATTATAGACTAACTTATCTGTAGGGGGGGGGGCGCTAATTTTGTACGTGGCATATAAATAATGTACATACCTTTCATAAGCAGTTTAAGCACTCAAGGCATCAGTATATTTGATGGCAAGTTGTGTCAGAAATATTTGTACCAACAATTACTAAAATCTGACAATTGTTTTTCAAGTTACAGTTGAAAATGTTGGGAATGCTTTTTTGAGACACAGTGTATATAAAAATTTAAGAATAACCCAAATGCTTTCTGCTGAAAGATAAGAATACCAAAACATGCTACACAACAAACAATCCTATTGAATTAAGCAACTGCGACCAAAAAAGTTAAATGTCTACACATTATATGCAAGTTCAAAAACCCTAATGGGGACATTTCAGACTGACTCACAGCCATCTGCATAGTTTAATATGACACTGCCTCCTTTCAAGCTACTTATTTTTATACACAACAAGAAAAATACGTATGGCCCGAACTCCGAAATCAGCAAATTGGGCTAAGCCAAGCCACAGAAATCACAACGGATTGTCGGGTCTAGATAAAATGAGTTTAGAAATCAGTCAAACTGCACAAATAAGCTGGGTGAAAAAGTGCATAAGTTAGACTAAATATTCAGGTCCAACCTCCTGTACACAAATCTGACATACTGACAGTAACCAGCATAATGCAACATCTAATTCACACAAATGTTGTTCTGAATACTGAAAACTTACTGAGAATATGGAGTGCGCCTGAGTTCCTGAATGGCCTGACTCAGCTGAGAATGGGTCCGAGAGGCAAATATGATCTTTGACACTCCTGCATAAAAGCAGACTGCAAATGAGAAACTGTTAAAATGGCTAAGCAAAAACAATATCATGGCATGGCAATTCTGCCGTTGATAGGTCAAATGTTCAATGTCAATGTAAAAATAAGAATTCAAAATATCTATAAAACCGCACATGAAGAAGACTATTACTCCCACTGCTGGTACTACAACTACTGGAATCACACAAAAACTATGTAACATTTACTAGAAACACGCTACTGACAAATAGTCACAAAAGTTAAATTATTTTAAACAAAAAAAAACAACATAACAAAATTGAGGACACAGACGTAAAAAAATGAAAAAAAAACCAATACTCTAAAAGTGTTAGCGGTGGAAGTCTGAGACCCAAAATATCTTTTTAAAATCCCAATGAAAACTAAAAGAAAAAAAACGAGTAACAAATGATAAATGCAGACATACCGAGATCTAAAGACCAAGATCCAGCGGCCTCATCAAGCTGATTGGACAGGTTATCAACAAAAGAGTTCTCAACATGTACCCCTGCCACATCTTCTACTGGACCCGCTGCTAAACAACGCTGCTTTGCCAACTGTGCCTTCTTCACTTCCAACCACGCAAGACTGGAACACAGCAGGCACAGGGTCTTTCCCGTTCCAGTGGGACTTTCCAGAATCCCGTTATAGCCCTGTACAGCATTCACGTACATGCCAACATTTGAAAACCAAAAAGAGGAATCACTAATGTTGGAGGCCCGAACTGCCGACGATGGAGGCCGAAAGGGCCCATGAGTTATAACCCAGCTATAGGGTCTGGGGAAGTGCTGTAAGCTCCCCAAGTGGGATCTGGGGTGAAGCCCCAGCCGACTTTCATTGTGCACGTGCACTTTCAGCTTCACAGAAGGTTTCCGATAAGAATGATTTTGAAGATTTTTGTACAAAAGTTGTTCAAATGCTGCAAATGCCACGTTGTGTTACACCAAAAATTCAGCGAAAAACACCAGTGTTAATAGCACTCACATCCGATGACAATGCAAAGAACTGAGTCACTGGTTTCGCCTCCCGAAGCTTCACTAGCGACATATGTTTCGAAAATAGTCAGGTAAAACGCAAAAAAAAATGAAAGTGCAATAGGAATGGAAGAATTTGAAATAAAAAGCGAAAAAATTCCACCAAATTCAGAATGATCACAGACTAATGGCATGGGCTTGGTGGCATAATGGTGTCAGACTTATGATCATAAGGTCGTGGGTTCGACTACCAGTCGTGTCACTATCAAGTGGTTAGTACATGGAAGGGTGACTACAGGGTAGGCCAAAAAATGTCCCAACTTGTTTTTGTCAGAACTTCGCTGAATCTCCATAAAATTTAATAATTTTCGGCACACGGATGGACAAGATGATAGAATCATGTGAAGTACACTCATTGTCCACCTCACCTAATTTACGTTAATGCACTGCCGTAACAAAAACAAGTTGGGACATATTTTTGGCCCACCCTGTAGTTTGCGGACCGGTGGACCATCCAGGTATGGTATAAGCAACACCAAATCAACTCAGTCGTTCATACTTCCCCAGTTCCCAGGTAACTAAATCGAGTACCAACCCGTCTGGTAAGGCGAGGCACATTCACCTGTGTCTGGTGGCAGATAACGCAGAGCGATCCCATACAGCAGGTGACGCTCCGCAGTTCTGATATGGGTTTCCTACAAAGAGCTATACACCACCGCCGACGACTCACAAAATTTACTGCAACCTTATTGTTTTACATATGGAGATGTGCATTTGGCCAAACTGATATGGCCTCAGCGCTTGGCAGGTGCTTGGCAGCTTGCCCACCCGAGAAATAAGGAAATGTAAGGTATCACAGTTACAGCTCTTGCGAGAACTAAATTATGAAACAACTGTTTGAATATGTACCTCTTTGAGACATGTGATGACCTTTTCCATGTATGTAACTTGACATGGATACGGATCAAATGGAAAGCTAACATCAACACCAGCTGCTGTGACGGTTGGCATTTTATCTGCAGTCTACCTACAAATACAACAATCAAGCATTAACCTCAATAATCGTTCCCAAATTTGTCCAATAACGCATAATTACGTATGGTGGTCAGATGGTAGAAAACAAATCAGCAGATGTGTTGCAACAGGGTTAGGGATAGGGTTAAGATTAAAGTTTGAGATAAATTGCATCAAATTACTATTAAAAGATGACAGCAATCTTGAGTCATTGCAACACTGGAAAATTGTTTTCACAAGACAATTTTGAAGCTTAAAATGTACAAAAGTGCACCAAAGACGATGGCCCTGGGCCGTCCCAGATGCTTCAGTACTCCCCCCTCAGACTGCTAGCTAATTTTTGGGAAACGAAATGCAAAAAAGCGAATAAATAAAAAGATAACAAAAAATGTCGAAAAAGAAAGGAGACAAAAGAAGGTTTCCGGTAAGAATGATTTTGAAGATTTTTGTACAAAAGTTGTTCAAATGCTGCAAATGCCACGTTGTGTTACACCAAAAATTCAGCGAAAAACACTTCAGTGTTAATAACACCTCAATGTTAATGTGAGGGCATGAAAAAAAATCTCACACATTTTGATTTCTTCAGCAAAATAGCATAGTGTCCATGTCTAGTGGTCTGGCTTTTTCGCCCTTTTGCTGGTTTGCCCCCTGGCTCATTCGCCAACTGGCTTTTACGCCCCCTGAAGGGGCAATCATCCAGGGTGAGGGGGCGAATCAGACAGAGGGCAAACAAGCTGAAGTGGACGTTCTTTGGTAAATTCATTCAAGAGCCGCTTGGAGAAGAGACGTAGTCGTCAGACGGACATCTTTAAAGACTTATAGCAAGTTTACAAGTAATATCAGCTGTACGATTCGCAACAGTCATCTGCATGGAGTTCAGATGATAAGCTGCACCGGTGAGTACCCGGTGAATGAGCCAGAAAGCAAATGCGCCAGGGTTGTATCAGCCAGGCACAAATGGCGAACGAGCCAAAGAGCGAAAGAGCCAAGATGCGAAAGAACCAGAGGACGAAAAAAAAGTCGGGGGAGGAGGGGCGAAACGGCAAAGAGGCGAAAAAGCTATAATTCATGTCTAAATCATCTGATCTAAACCAAACATTGATTACAAGCACTGACAGATCGGACAGCCAATTTCATGCGTCAAGCTCAAGCCGTATAAACTTACTCCACAATAGTGGGTAACAGAAAAGAGGTTTTATTCCAGTTAGAAGTCCAATTTAGCGCGTTCATCAAAAAATTGCAAAGAGCATTTAAACCGCAATGTAAACACAAGTCTCGATAACGTTTGCTAACAGTCCTCAAAGACAACTTGCTCAAATCACTAATTATACGCCGTGCTCAAATTCACTCAATAGTACTCACAGTCACAAATTCACAATCATTTTTAAATTTGTTTTTATTTAACATGTCATAGGTTACAACAAAAAACCTTGCTTTCCGGTGAAGAAAGTAGAAACTGTCTCACTGCCAGCGGGGCAGTTTCTTCGCTGCGTAGTGTGTGCAAATCGAGTTTTAGGCAGATCATAAATAAAGACAAACACTGATTTTTTGTTTTTCGGGAGCTTCTAAGTTGTTTTGTGCTTTTAAGTCACGATTATGGATGAGGAATTCGATGACGGTGGTGATGTAGTCGATGGTGCGCACCATACATGTATTCTGTTTTCTAAGCAGACACACTAATGATGACACAAATGCAAAGTGGTGCCTTTCAGTTTCAACTTGTATCTTACTGAACGTGAACAATGAAGGTGCTTGCTTTAAAATTAACAGATATGTTAAATTTAGCATGCAGTACTTAGATTAGCATGGCAGGCGGTCAACGACTATTAAGATGGATTGTGTTAGTGTAGTTTGTTTTTTTTCTAATTTTCCGATAATGCACAAATCCTCAGGGATAAGTAATATCGTTTGTGTGTGCTGTTGTAGGTCTGCCGACTGTCGGTGGTCTTGGTTACGGCAGCGATGGTGCTGAGAACGACAGCCCTCGGAGTCAGTCTTACAGTCCGGCAGCTAGCGGCAGTCCTGCTGGCAGCGACATTGGAAGTCCTGCCAAAAGTCCCGCAGCCAGCAGTCATTCTGGCAGTCCTGGCCAGAGTTCCGCTCGCAGCAGATCTGCCAGTCCTGCCCAGAGTGATGCAGGCAGCATCGACAATGGTGAAATGCAGAAGCAAGTCGAATCCGAGGGAAGTTCATTGCTTAACCCTCCAGTTCCCAGTAGATCTGCAAGTCCTGGAAGCGAGCATTCTCGGAGTCCATCCCCAGATGGTGCTCGTGGATCAGTGAGTCCGCATAGCGGATCTGCCAGTCCCCGCCAAAATAAATCCGGTACTCCACCTCGCAGCAAGTCAGCCAGCCCGACACAGCGGAGTAAATCCGGCAGCCTGGCACGCAGTCCCAGTCCTGCGCGGAGTATGTCCAGTAGCCCGGCAGCACGTAGCAAATCAGGCAGTCCGGCTCGAAGTCGTTCGGGTACACCTGCGTCAAGGAGTCGGTCCGCAAGTCCGATGAGAAGTGGATCGGGAAGTCCAGCACGTGATCGTTCCAGGAGTCCACCACGAAGTAGATCCAGTTCTCCAGCTCGGAGTAGATCCGGAAGTCCGGCTCGGAGCAAGTTGGGAAGTCCCGCTAGAAGTGGGTCTGGTAGTCCGGCTAGAAGTAGGTCAGGAAGTCGATCTCGAAGTGGCTCTGGAAGTCCAGCTAGGAGTCGATCAGGAACTCCAGCTCGCAGCGGTTCTGGAAATCCAGCTAGAAGTAGGTCGGGAAGTCCAGCTCGGAGTGGATCGGGAAGTCCTGCTCGTAGTCGATCAGGAAGTCGGTCTCGGAGTGGCTTGGGAAGTCCGGCCAGAAGTAGGTCAGGAAGTCCAGCTCGCAGTGGTTCGGGAAGTCCAGCGCAAAGTCATTCCGGTAGTTATGCACGGAGCAGATCCGGCAGTCATGGCAGAAGTCGGTCGGGCAGTCGGACCCCCAGCCGAGGACGGTAACTATGTTTTACTGTGATGTAATACATTAGTGTAATGAGTTTTACTACAAATTCTTTTCTTTTTTCTTTCCATTTTTCGGTTAATAATAATGATAATGTCAGACAGTGACGACTTACAGCCAGGGTTGTTAGCAATACTGGTATAAAGTATTGCAATAGCAATATTGACTATAGTTGGTTGGAAAAGTATTGCAATACTGATTGCAATAATTTTTTTCAGGTCAGTATTGCAATACGTTTTGCAATACTTTACTACCCGCTCTCTCTAAATAAATTTTGATTTTTGTTGCTGTGTGCACTGTGCAACTTTTTCGAAATTTTGGGTTGACTGCAGAGTATGTGGTATTGTGGTCAACTCAGAATTTAAACGATAAACAAGTCGTATTGACGTGATCTTTTCTGTTCAGTTTTTTTACATGATCGAACAAAAGAATGAAAAGATTTTTTGCATAATTAAACAGCGTCCTCACGACAAGAAGTGTACCGTATATCTAAAAGTATTGCTTCTAAGTATTTCTTTCAGCCAGAAAAGCATTGCAATACTACATGCGATACTAAACATGCAATCAGTATTGCAATACCTGTTGCTTACACTGGAGCTGACCAGTCCAGCAATATAATGTGGTTACAATCAGTGTTGTTGTTCTTGGCCTTGGTCCTTGTCCTTGAGGTGTCCCCGAGAACAATTTTTGAGTCTTTGGCCTTGTCTTTGATGGTCAAGTTTTTGGCCCTGAGCTTTAGGAATCAGGGTAGGTACTTGGTTTTGGCCGACAAGTCCTTCATCTTGCAAGGTTTCTGCTTTCAGGATACTGTAATACATTTACTTGTTATTGTTGAATTTCAGTTATATTTTCCAGTTTCTTTGTTGAAATTGTTCGCAGTCGGTCAAGGAGTGGCTTGGCCAGCCCTGCGCACAGTGGATCAGCTGCAAGCGGAGATGAAAGCATCCAGAAAAAGGCAAAGTCAAAGAGGCCCCGGGAACAGGATGGTTTGGCATCGGGTTTGGATGCTGAGCAGACTGGTATGGCATTTTCAGTTTATTGAGACTTATTATATCTGTACATATGTGGCTTGTGTGGCTTGGTAGTCTATAACGGTAACGTGCCAAACTTGTAACCCTGAGGTTGCAGGTTCGACTTCGAGCCGGGGCACTGCCAGGTAATGACCTTGGGCAAGTTGTTCACATGCGTGTGCCTCTGTTCACCAAGCAGTACAAATTAGTACCGGCTTCACCACCGGGAAGGTTACGGCAGTAATTTGCAGAGGTCTGGCCCTCCTCCCATATAGGCAGGGATGGGTTTGCCTTTATCGAGTTTCGAGTGGTAGATAATACTGTGTGATCGCATATGGCAGGCAAGGCGTCTGCGGCACACTGCCAGCTCGGGGCCTTGGAAACGGAGATGAGCACCGCTCGCATTGGTCACAGAGCTGTGAGAGGGCCTGTTGACTATCGGCAATTTAACCTAACCATACTGCGGAGTGCATGCATTGGCTCAAAAACATGGTTTCTATGGTCAGGGGAAGTCTGGGATGTCATAGAAAAATCAGAAAATCAGAAAAAGTCTGGGACTTTTACATTCCAAAGTCAGGGAAAAATAAGAGGGTCGGGGAAAGTCAGGAAAAATCAAAGTTTTACGGTGTAAAAGTTAACAAAGATGCAGAAAAAATTTTGAACTGTTTTATGCAGACTGCGTACAACAGTTCACAAATTTTTTCTGCTCTCTTCTCTTACACATTATTTGTATTTACACTTTTAAATTATTTCTGCCGCCTTTGTTTCTAATGCGATTGCAAGCGACTGAAAACTAACATTGGTATTTCGTGTGAACAAATTAGTAAGGGAAAACGATTCATTTTGTCCTGGAAAGTCAGGGAAAAGTCAGGGAAAATGAATTCTGCAGAGTAGTAGGAACCATGAAAAAATCACTCGGACAACAAAATCTTTGAAAATCTATTACGTATTCAACATTAATCATATCTATTTTAAGATTTTACGTCAACGAACTGAAATGGTGCATCAGCAGTGAGTGAGCCACTCTGGGTCGCACGTTACTGAACGTGCTGTTGGTGAGTCGCGTCAATGTCCATCCACTTATGTTCATGCTGCTGGAGGACATTTTGCTGTAAGAGAAGTAATGCAATGCAACACGTACAAGCTTCAGACATCACTTATATATGTCGCTAATCAATTAATCATTTCTGGGCCAATGCATGCACGACTTAGTATGAATTCATTGTTTTAAACGGTCAAACTACGACTCATGAATTTTACAAGGTAGTGTAGCAACAGTACTGAGGTGAGGTGGGCTAAACTATGCTCGTTTATGTCAAGTTTCTTTGTGATGCTGTGTGCCGAAAAATTATCAAAATTGGCCAATGTTTCACGTAGTTATTCAAAAAATTAAACTGGCACATTTTTTATTGAGACATTGTGTAGTAGCTAGATATTATGCATTGAATATTATAGTATAGCCTTATTTGATGAATGAAAAAAGTTTACCGCCAATTATTTGTGATGATGTTGTCAATTATTGTACTTATTATTTTACAGCTATTTTGTTGACACACTTTCTTGCAAATTTGTAGTTTATCCTAGATAATCATAAGACCCCCTTTTTACAAGGCTAAAATGCATCACTTGATGAATTTGGAACAGTAATCATGCTAAAACTGTGGACAAACACTAACTTATTATTCACGCTAAGTTTTACAAGTTACTGTTGCAACACTGATTGTGTGAAACAGCAAAAGCTGAAGATCTGTTCGGTGATGCTGATGACATTAGCTCTGTATCAAGCCATGGAGATGGGGAACGAGCTGAAGGCGATGTGGTTTGTAATTTTGCATTTTTGAAGCCAAATTTTCTAGTCATTCACTGTTTCTCATACGTAACACTCTGTTGTCCAGCATTTCTAACAATATAATTTTCAATTGTTAAAAGGTTCACTATCAACTTTTTTTTTCAAAACTTCTCAAATTTTGCTAGCTCAGCAGTTTTAATATGTTACTGTTGTAAGGTGAAATTAAATGAGTTTTGCCAGTCTGTTGGATTTCGTTTAGAGTTATCAGTTTTATTAGTTTTTTTTTTAGTTTTTGCTTTTATCTTTTGCAGTGAGTTAGAAGAACCTCTTAGCTTTTTCCAGTTTTTTTAGTGACTCAGAGCTTGATGTGACACTTGCACTGCTTAGCACTTGTCACCAATCGCTCTTTTGGTGTTTACCGTGAATGTAGATTAAAGTCTTTCCTGAAACACAAGGCCCTCAGAGTGGCACTGATGACCATTTCCTTAGCCAACTGCGAGACTAGTGCACCACGCAGTGTGCTTGTTTGTATTCATTGCACCTACACACGGAGGGATGGCCAGGCTGAGTTGACCTGGGTGGTTGGTTATGTACCGAGATGGTTTACCCGCCTGTCGATGGTTACCCGTCCAAGTTCTAACTTTTAACTTTGTTGATGCGACGAACGACGTTACTAACTAAGCCAAACTGCAGCAGTGCGTATTACGCTGCGTATGCTGTGCCGTGGTTCGTTCTTTTTACAAACAATCTGAGCAATCTGAGCTGCATTCTAAAAAAGGTCCAGATTTCCACCAAGGCATCTGAGAAAAATCTGACATTGTGAACAGATTTTTAATAAGTCCCTTCATGCACATTTGAAACCCTGTCTTGCTTTTTTCACTGAAAACACTGTGATCATTTGTGGAAGTGGAATGGGAAATGCAACGTAAACAAAATGTTCTTTTTCACTGATCTCGTCTAACAAATCAATCGCAGCTTAAGAAGTATTTTAACTTTGCTTCTAATACATATATTAGCTGCTTTTAATTGCTTTTAACCACGTATGGCACTGAATGGCCTATTTTGTGCTGATGTGTCATTAAGCAACTACTAGCTCACTATCGGATCTAGATCAGTCTAGATCGGTCAGATTTTTTTGGAAAAAAACACTGTTATTGTACATATTGCCACATGTTGTGTTGATGACAGCTGGGAGGCATCGAGGAGGAACAGGAGGAAGAGGCGCCTGAAACACGCATCGAAGTCGAGATTCCAAAAATCAACACGGACCTCGGTCGACAGCTTCACTTCGTCAAGCTGCCCAACTTTCTCAGTGTTGAAACAAGGTCGGTTGTCTCCCATATTTACTTCTTATAACTAAGAGACAGCGTAGAATTTATAGTTTGAGCAAGCTTGTGCTCACCAAATTGAGATATTCTGTCTGTTTCTTATAACTGTCTGTTCATTAATTTGGCTGGTACATTAAGTGTTTGCATTTTTTTTGCATTTGTTTCAAGATGCCATATATACAGGGTGTGGCCAAAAAAAGTAGCCCCCTAAAGTTTTTTGCCATTTTCTCAGCAACCGCTTGGAATTTTAACGTGAAATTTTTCAGGTTCATTTACAGAAACTCTCTACATCTAACTGCTAAGTGAAATATGATTCTGTTGAAAAACGACCAAATTATAGACTTCTGAACATGACCGCCTACCGATTTTTCAGCATTAAAAATGTTTAAGCTAAAAATGCTATTTAATTTTCAAAAGCCGGTTACCACGTTACTGCCGATGACGTCACAGTGACACCTTGACAAACAGTAATTTATTTTGATTATAAATTATTACTAAATTGTCGTTCTTTTCAAGCAATCGCCGGCTGCCCACCAGATTTATCTTCCAGCAGGACAGCGCACCAGCACACACAGCACGCTGCGCAGGAAACTGACTGCGGGCCAACTGTCCAGATTTCACCAGAAAAGACCAATGGCCTCTAAATTCGCCGAATGCAAACTCGGTGGACTATCACGTGTGGTGTGCAATGTTGGAGCTTACCGCAAGCTTAAAACAAA
>Ga0209367_1002383_pt1 | contig 24765 bp, 15 predicted proteins | sample WorMetLIZISLAND2_FD_187412 | JGI IMG/M metagenome (GOLD analysis project Ga0209367, IMG submission 187412) | Marine gutless worms symbiont microbial communities from Max Planck institute for Marine Microbiology, Germany - Olavius geniculatus... ... | reverse complement strand
GACCAGTTGCACGCTGTAAAGTTTATTTGATGTACACTGATTCCACAGTTGTTGCCATTTTAGCGCACAATTGGTTGACACAAGTTAACAAATCGCTAACTGGAAATCTCATGCTGGTGATGGCGACATCCAGTCCTGTCTTAGCAATCACGATAAACTAATATTAACCGTCTTCAGCGCATCCAAAACACACTTGCCAGAGTTGTTGCCAGTCACGCCTTCCCTCGTGGTACTCACTCATCTGATATTCTCCAGGATCTGCATTGGCTCCCAATTGATCAACGCATTGAATTCAAACTTGCCACACTGACGTACAACATTCTCAACTCCTCTCAACCTGCTTATCTACGTTCTCTGCTCAATTATCACACTCCCACACGTTCTCTGCGTTCTCTAAACACCAATCTTCTGTCGGTTCCACGTGTCCACACAACCTTTGCCTCCCACGATTTTAGCATTGCAGCCCCCACAGTCTGGATCTCACTACCCTCTAGCATCCGTAGTTCTACCTCTGCAGATGCTTTCCGTCGCCTCCTTAAAACTCACTGCTTCCAGCAGGCCTACTGCTCCCCCTAGCGGCTCAGCCAACTGCCTCAGATTCAGCCACTGGCTGACATTGTGCACTCTAAATATGCACCTACTTACTTACTACTTACTTACTTTATAGACTGAGTTTCCATCACACCATCAGGTTGACATGGCTATAAAACTGAGAACAGGATACTCTCATGTATGAGGATTGCTAAGCCTTCATCTTTATCGCACTTGCGGTCAGTGTGAATGAGAGTGTGATTAGGTGTGGCTGGTGCTGCGAACCTATCTGAAAGTTTAGTCTCTTGTAGTGCAGCGACTTGAATGCCTTCTTTCTCCATAAAGCTCATGATTTCCAGCATATTCTTAGAGAGACCATTGCAGATGAAATGCAGGACCTTAAGAGCGAGTGGTTTGGAGCGAGTGTGACCTTGGATAGGTGGAGGTACAGATGAGGCAGGCTGATCTGCTGATGGCGGAGATGTACAGGCTGATCAGACCAAAGCTTAGTTGATGCTAGTTGACTGCAATTGCAAGACTGACGAACGTGGCACCATCCCTTACATCGAGAACAGAGTACAGATTTGTGACCACGATTGATTGTACCATTTCAAACTGAACAGATCCAGGTAGCTTGAGGGCCTGGATTTTTCTCAATGCCGCCAATTTGGAGCAAAATACGGATCAGTGGCGACGCCATCGGCTAATCCGTGATCAGAAACACGATAAGACTGATAGTCCTTGTCGACAATGAAAAGACGATATGAGAAGAGGACATGATAAGAGTGAGGGAGGAGGGTACGGAGTCGTTTGCAGCCTATGTGCTAAACGGGTTGACGTCGAGTAGATGCGCCGAACATGCCGAAGCTTGTTGACGTTCTGTTGACGGCAGGCGTCCAGCTGGCTGTTGGTTCCACCGCGAAAAGGCGACTCTGCCACGGTGATAAAATAAGCACGTCATGTCAACAACAATAGAAGCAGGTCATCTTGCCAAAAACTGCTCTGATGCACCAGAAAAATTATCATCACACAACTGGCAACATCCAAACAAAAGCATATAAGGTGGAAAGTGTTACTGTTTGTCTACTCTTGCTAACTAAACTAACATCACACCTGTGCTGATCCAAAATCAATGCAATAAATAAATAACACATTAAACTGATTTAGTTGAGTCCTTTTAGTCCAAATCTAAGTCTGAGTCTGAGTTGTGAAGGTTTGAGTCTGAGTCTAAGTCATGAAAATAAGAACTCAAGTCCAAGAAGTCAAGTCCACTGCTGGACTCAAATACTAAATCACTGAAACAGGAAAGAAGAATACGTAATGGTGATCTTTTCGATGGGTTTGCGTAGCAGCACGCAACACGGTCGGTCGGCAGCCGGGCGATCACTGGATGCTTGACGATGCGGTGCCTCCAGAGTACTGAGCCGACGTCTGCGGGACGATGACGACACACTCAACTGCGACTGCTGCGTCCACTGCGGTAACTTCAAGCCCACCAACTCAGACTTCAGGTGAGCAAGAATCTACAAAGATCATACACTATACAACAGATTCTACAAACAAAATCAAAAATTTTACCATAACAAACACCTCACATGGACATATGAAAAACCTTGCAGCAAAATGCCAAAGACTGAAAAAAACATTTTGCAGTACACCGTTAAATTACGACTACTACCACAATGACCACAAACACTACCACTGCCACCTCTTCTGTTATTTGCCAGCACAGAATAAGTCTAAATCTAAGAAGGAACTATAAATTATCGTTTGGTGAGAAACTGCAGAGATGACTGCAGTATGTGTCTATATCTGGAGTGACAACCACATGCTGTTCCCATACACAACTAAAAGTGTGAAATTACGGAGAAAATACCGCATTAATCAGAGACTAAAACTAGTTGTAAACATGTAAATAAATGTCACCTCCTTTCGCTGTTTGCCAGAAGTTCCACGGAGGAAAGCAGCTTTCAGCATCAAGCACGGAGGCTTGGCATCCACTTTAATGACATAAAATGACGTTGGTGCTTTGTCCAATTTTTCTGGATCACTGCAGCACAAAGGCAAAAAATCACCTTACACACTTGCGAACAACAATAAAACTTGGCAGGAAATACCAAAATAACAACTTGCATCATATTTGAAAAACATGTGCTCGTGCTATGTCACTACTGTACAAATTCAGTCTAAAGACAGTGATTCGGTGAGTCAAAAATACATTCTAAAAGGTACTATAAAAGCCGACTTACAGAAATCATAAATTTATGATCAGCAGTGCTTCACAATCTTGCAACTGATTGCTAAGTGGCATGAGAACATTAAATGACCATATTCCACAGCATTCAGACTTACAGCAACAGAATTCTACCTATTAGGCTTTCATCCCACCATCCATACCACATAAACTACTATGGTACTATGGTATGGTAAATACGATAACTACGATCGACGGTTACTATGGCACAGGAAATGAGCACTATGGTACGGTATGAAGACAGGAAGCTAAGTTGGCCTAGATGCAATTCACAATTGGTCAGCAACTTGTCCAGTTTGCCTGCAGTGAACCTGGTAAGCATGAAACCCATGACAAAACTGGCTATTAACAGTTATCACTGAACTTATCAGGTAGCAACTGTGGGCAAGTTGTTCACAGGCCACAGTCCCTTTGTGCGAAACCCTAGTTTCTGGGCCCTGCAAATAACCAAGCAAAGAACAGAGTTATTAAAATGAGTGAGCAAATGAGTGCATAGTAATACACAGGGTGGCCACTCTCCAGTCATGATCAAATTCCCTGACTTTTCCCGGACTTTCCCAGACATTTTCAGGGAACAGATGGAGCATCGCCCCTCACAACAGTAGTGATATCAAAAATGCACTTATTTCTCTCTGCAACACTCATATATACTGACATATCTATGACAACTACATTCTCCAATATACTTCAATGGGATAATATAGGTATGTATACAAAAGTATAACTGATCCATAGTGTTATGTAGCCATTAATAGGCTATTATCGTATATCTCGTATACTTCGTGTGGCTCGGTAGTCTAACGGTAACGTGTCGGACTTGTAATCCTGAGGTAACTCAGAGGCGCAGGTTCGCCTCCGCACCGGGACACTGCCGGGTAATGACCTTTCGCAAGTTGTTCCACACATGTGCCTCTGTCACCAAGCAGTATAATTTGGTACCGGCTTCACTGCTGAGATGTAAACAGGCACACCGCGCGATACACTGGCCCTGTGGTCTTGCAATGTAAAAACTGGTGTCTGGCTGAGGGCTAAGGAAACGGAGATCAGCGCCACCCAATGGGCCTTAAGGCTTGGGAAGGATTTTATGTTTTTTACGTTTTTTTATGTATACTTTAAACAATACTCGCGGCAACTGAATAATTGTAATAATTCATTTTCCCTGACTTTTCCCTGACTACTTTTCAATTCCCTGACTTTTCCAGGTTTTCCACAAGAGAGGCCATCGTGAATACAACTCTGGAGATCCACATGGGATTGGGGTAGAGACATTACAACTATTGCCCAATGCCAGGCAGAAATATCACAGACCTGTAGAGAAGAGTGACGTAGGTGTGCTTGTCAATTAGCACGAAGCTGGAATGTCGATAAAGCAAACTGAAGACAAGGTCGAGCGCCTGTCGACAACTGACAACGTTGTACTTGCCGTTGGCATTAGGCACATGTAGCTGTAGACCAACGTGTTCATCATGACTGAGTACCAGCTGAATGCGGTAAACATGAAACCACTTCAGCCTAGAGAAACATGCAAAGATGTTCAACGTCAGTGTTATAATATCACTCAGTGTCATCATCTTCACTTCGCATTAACAGCATGGCAAAAGTAATAAACCACAAAAAAATTTAATATGAAAAATTGTAGAATCTTATGATTTTGTTCTAAAATCAGATTGCAAATGGAATCGGATGAAAACACAACACTTCTGAGCAATGAGTAAGGGATGGATGATTAAGATGGCTTGAACACACACTACATATGAAGCATAGAAATATCACCAAAAATGTTTATCAGTGGTGGCCAAGTAGCCAAAAATCAGTATCAGCCTGCTATTCCGTAGGTCTGCTATTCCAAAAGTTAGGGTTAGGGTTAAGGAATAGCAGACCCAAATCAAAGAATCAGGAGGAGAAGATGGATGACCTGTGTTGAAGAAGAGCTCAAAAGAGCCAATATATCAAACATCGAAAAGACCAAAAATGCCAGCGAGTGAGTGACATTACAGAGAACACAGAACAGTGGAGAACATTAGAAGCAGCATCTATGACTGAAAGCAACCGAAGGATGAAGACCTCACCAAAATGTACAAAATTACACAAAATTTGCATGATGACATACCAATTTGAAATCTCGAGGACAAACAAATGTCTCCAGAACTTTGCAAATTCAATGACTGTAACATCTCTACAATAAATAACAAACTTGTTACAATGCTAACAAAAAATTAAATTTAGAATGACACAAATAATTAATAGATAAATGGCACTGACTTAGACAATTGCCTTTTACCTGCGCACTAATGCAATCTTAGGCAGCAAACTCTGTGATGGCTCAATTGTAAACACATCACATGCGACCTGTACCACAGAACGTTTCCAGGCTGAGCTTTTGTCCATAATTTAACAAGAAGTTAGCATTCAGACTATGAGAAGACTCATGACAAACCATTTTGATACAATCCTGAAATCTCAAAAAAACTAGCAGAACATGAGAACAAGATAAACTAAACACAGACAACAATTATCACACTAACTGCACAAGTTCTGCATCCAAAGGACATTCAACTTATAAAGATCCTCTTCAAATAAGTCCAAAAACTGAGTTTATATGCAGTCCTCTTAAACACAAAAATAAGCAAATTATTCTGAACTAACAACATAAACTAACCACACTAAGACATGGTTCAGTGAGTATGGTACTGACTTTGTGCCGAGTTTGTGGTTAAGTGGCAAGTCGGCGGATACAACACCGCCAGGTGGCAGATGACACAGTGCCGTGCCATGTCTCAAGCTCTCTGGCACAATGTAGAACTGAGCGCTGCTATTAAATGTCAGCAACCTTTCCAAGTGCTGGTCTGTCCGTATGATCCTAGAAACATGATTCCAGACATTACATAGGCCTAATGCATCGTAAGTAACATTCTAAGAATTTTGTATTTTTTGGCAAGATAAATTGACCTTGAACACATTTAAATGAATTTTTACGATTTCTTCCAGGACAGTCGATCCCTCAACCAGGGGCGGCGGCGGGCGGGGGTTCAGAACGCGCAAATCCGAGCTTTTTTTGGATGGGTGAAGGCTGAGGGGGGCTAGTGGCGATAAATCGACAACCACTCGACCTTGACCCTAGCTTTAAAAAACTAGCACCGCCCCTGCCCCCAACACTTTGTGAAACACTCTAAACTCCCCCGGTAGAGTTCACGACAAAGCCCCGGCAACCAAGACATTTTTGTCCATTTTTAGCTTTATTGTGCCTGCTAAAAACAATAACTTTTGTCGCTTCGATGTACTATTAATAATTTGTTCAAATTATTGATACTGACCACTACCGCAATACAAATTTGTGTGTTAGACAGAAAAAAATAAGGATGCGTGAGATAAAACATAGGCGAGCGGAAAAGCGTGAGTTGACTGAGAATGAGTGAGACTTGGCAGGGCTGCTGTCTGTGGGAAATTTTATATATACAAAGAAATAAGACAGATCGAAATAATTTGAAAGAAAAGTTGTTTGTGAGGCATGTGCGCAATTTTATGAGTGTAAGTAAAAACTAAAACAATTTACAAACGCTTATGAACGCCTCGCACATGCTGTTAACATGCATCTGGTAATGGAGCAATTTTCACTTCCAGTATGATCGCTACATGCGCCACCTTGCAAATGGTGATTGCAGCCACAACCCCATTAACACCTTTACCTTTTAGCTTTACCTTTATCTAAAATCTACTGTTGACAATATCTGTCTTGAAAATGATGCTCTAAATATTTTGTTTTTGACATGGCATTTAGACCCACTAGCAAGAAAAACGTAAGTAAATATTAAATAAACTCACAAGAACTTAGCAGATGCTAATCTGCAATGCAGAAACAAAGGTTTAAAAATTAAATAAATACACAAATAAACATAAATACCATGTTACACACAAAAAACATTCAAAAAGTTTTGCAACTCGATATACTAGACTTATCAAAATCTACATAATATGAGTAAAACTATATATTTCTCCCATAATATATCAAGTTGGAAAAGCTTTCGAATGCCCCTCATAGCTGGTAGGTTAGTTAGTAAGATAATTCAACTGACGATGCAATTGCATGGAGAAAGCCAGTCAGAACTGCACGTCGGTAGCCATTTGCGCTGGAACAGTTACCGGCTTGAAAGAAGTTGTAGCTAGCCTCAGTGACGATCTTAACCTTGGTCACAGATCTACAGATCAATATCAATAAGAGCACACTAAGTCAGCACGTGGTCTCGGTCTCAAGACCATCTCAAGATGCACTAACATATCGTCTTGGTCTCGTTACTAACAAAATGCTCAACGTCTTGGTATCGGCTTAAAATCTCATGCACATCCCTCAAAGCCAGTTGAACCAACAACTGTGCTCACTCTAGCATCATCAATATTGCTAAGCCAACCGACCACAACTGGCAGCTATGGTACTACACTGTGACTCAGAAAACATGCCACTTTTATTTTTTAGACAACTGCATAAAACACTGACCGATTTTTAAAGTTTTTGGCACACAGCATCGTGAAGAAACTTGACGTAAACAACTATAGCTGTGCCCACCTCACCTTAATACTGTTAAAAAAGCTAACGATATCAATGCACACAGCCTGCACAGTCTGGAACTCACTACCCTCTAGCATCTGTAGTTCTACCTCTGCAGACACTTTCCGTCGCCTCCTTAAAACTCACTGCTTCCAGCAGGCCTACTGCTCCCCCTAGCGGCTCAGCCAACTGCCTCAGACTCAGCCACTGGCTGACATTGTGCACTCTATAAATATGCACTTACTTACTTACTTACTTCACAGACTCAACTGATAATGTAACAATAAGAAAAATGTAAAAATGCACTAATAAAGGTAAATGTCAACATATCAGCTTAATTCTGCCTTTATAATTATAGCCAACACTTGATGACGGATGGCTCACCGAGCTGCTGTGACTGGCCAGGCCGTGCTTGCACTGTAATGTATCATCACATTATCCTGCCATGCTAACACCATCTGCATCTCAACGTGTTTTTCCCCTGCAAAGTTTCACACAAAATCCTTCCTTACAACATTTCGATTGGCGCAACAACAAACATTTGGCAGCCTTTTTACTTCACTGTCACATGTTTTCACTCTACTAACAATATAACTAAGACCTTATTTTTTGCAATAAATTATTAATGTCCAGCTATTTTTGAACTACTGCAAGAAACAGTAACACTGCGGTAAAAATTATACAAAAAAAGCTAGATTCTACCAATTCTATGGCTGGATTTAGACCAAGTCTATGTAACCAACTGCTTGCAGCTAGTACAATCTCTTGACTATCTGATATCTCATACTTCCATCAAATGGTATTTATACCACATACAACAACTGGTTTTTAGACCACCTTGTATACAGCTCTGCACGTTATTGCATGATCTTCCTGCTTTTAGTTTGACAAGCAATGGCAGCAAAATTTTATTGACACTAAAGCAACAAATATGACTATGACCAATATTTTATAGTCCAGCAAACTTCCTATAGTTAAGATAACAGTCACAATGCTGAATTTGCACTCGGTCAATTATCAGACGTCAGTGGCTTAGAAACATCTGATATCAAACAGACTGGTTCTGTTTAACAGCAGCCCATTCCAGTAGTTTCTCCAGGTGAGAAATTGGGAATTCGATGACAGAATGTTCACAGCCATGTGCCATTCTACTAACCAAACCAACGATGTTGAACCACCAGAAGAAAACAGGAAAAAGTCAAATGAAAGTAATCAGCAACCTTTGGCAGAAGTGACGAGTCCAATGTTACTGACAGAGAATCCTTCACAAAGCCTACATGAGAGGATGGACCTCAACGGTGCATGAACAATCGACTCTTTGTGCTTCTTCTGTACCAGCGGGACCAACCAAAAACGCCGGTCCAGCGGTGGCATCAGCGACATGCTACTGCTCAATACAAAACACAACACCAGCAGATCAACCAACCCCAAACCATGCACAACAATTTGCACCATATCTGGTGATTATCCATCAAAAAACTAATCTATATCTGTCAGTAATAGAAATATGCTTACACTTTAATATTGCAGACCACTTCCATGCATCTTGTCGCAGACTGCTCTGGGCCTTCCTCATGACAATATACAGACAGATGTTCTCCATGTTACAAGTCTATATGTCGACTCCTGGTCATTCCAAAATTCCACTAGAATGATGCAAATAAGTTCATTGCCAACATATCACTTGATTTTTACACGCAAAAGCAGACCTACTGCTGTAGCACATCTTAGCCATCGCAATTCTGTCAGTCTGTCTGTCCGTCTGTCAAAAGAGTGGATCAGTGAAAAACGGTGCAAGCTAGGATCACCAAATCTTTACCATCGGCTGCCTGAAGGAATCTAGTTTCAGGATCTGTAAAGTTTTTTTATAAATTCGAAAGAGGTCACACTGAGCAAGAGTGCTAAATAAGAGGGGGGTAAAGAAAGTTTTCGATTTTTAGCCAATAAGTCACTGTATCTCGCAGATGGTGAGAGATAGGGCCTAGGTTACTATTAATCACTAATAGAAAGTCGTATACAGGCTTTCGATTGGCACCAAGAGCAATGTCCTTAAATGACCTTGAACATCAAAATAAAGGTTTTTATGGATTTTTGGCGATTTTAGGCTGCAAGACATTTCAAGAGCGAATTGTGCCAAAATCAATAGAGACAGGCAAAGACAAGGCATGTATCAAAGAGCAGTTACTGTAGTGCGGTACCCCCATAAAAGTCATTATTTTACCGCTGCTGGCCAGTCTTTCGTGAAAAGCATTGCTGATAGGTATGCTGCTTATCACAACAAGCACTAGTGACAAGCTTTATAGTCGTATCAACATCGATGACTTCGAAAGACCCTGAACTCCCAAAACAATATTGATTTTTACGATTTTCGACTGCGGCACAGACTTTAAGAGTAAATTGCAACAAAATGGCTGGAGATAAACTAAAACAATTTGTGAACAGGAACTGCTATAGGCTCTCGCGTATCTCGTGAGCATTAGCTCAAATTTCTTGTTCCAAACCATGTCAACAGTCAACAAGTCACTGCTGAGTTTCCCGAGACATCACCATGACAAATGTCACAAAGATGACAAAGGGAAGTTGGTGTGATGTCATATACAAATCACGACGGACACCTCTGATGACTATCAGATGACATTGTCAACGAGCTTGTGTGACTGCGAGTTGTCTGAAAAGACCGAGCCAAGAGACCTCGATGCACTGAGTTCATAGCCGGGTCACCTGTTTCCATCTGACAAACACACTTCACAATCTCATTATTCATCAAACTCTAATTTTCTACTCTATGCTAAACATCAAATGAAAGTCAGCTAAAATACAGCGTACTCTACAAGGAACAACCAATAAAACTTACACAGCCATGCAATATCAGCTTCTTTCAGTAATTTTAATACTCATAAACGTCACATCCACATCTTGACATTGGGATGAACTCGGATCACAGTTTTTCTAACTACATATATTCATCCAAACTGGTCAATCTCAATGCATTGTTTACAGTAATAAATTGCACAGAAACTGGCAGCGTGATCAACTGCTGTCACTGTAATGCACCCATGGTGGTCTGCTGGTCTTCTTATACAATGGAGATGCTGTGACTAATGATGATGATGATGATGACGATGACAATAGGACTGACTGAAAGTGAAACTGACCAGTCGGGGTTTCGCTGGAAAGTACGTGCCTCCCGTTGACAAAGCGATGAACTGCATGAGTTCAGGATGCGGAATGAAGCCAAAGCTCTGCTGCGAGTGATGAGTACGATTGAGTTGAATGAATGAGCACGAGATGCAGTCACGGTGCAGTTGCTGCAGCAGCAGATCCATCAGTGATGCGTCCGGAGACCCAACTACACCATCTGTTAGCACCACTATACCTACACACAATCATCAAGTTAGTCTCTTGGTTTCAGTTTATGCAGACATCTCATTATTTGAACCTGTGTCTTTAAAGATGCACAGTTGCGTTCAGTGTCCAACCCAACACATCACCAACTCGACAAATAAATCAACAATTACTAAATTACTGATGGTTTAAACATGACGTAATAGTTCTAACAGAACAGATTTGTACAACATCATTAATGTCAACATGTAACTAGTGACCTGAAAGAGCTGGTGCAAAGAAGGTAGGGATAGCAAGTGTGCAAAAGGGACTTTCTGGTTTAAAGTTATCAACAAATGCAGTTAAAAATTAACAGAATTTTATCTTTTCACATGCAAGAGTAACATTTTAGTCAAAAGTACTGTAAAAAGTGTACAGAAATGCCACTTTGTAAAGTAGGTGATATAATATACATCTACACTGTGTCTCAAAAAAAACATCCACGACATTTTTGACTGTAACTTTAAAACCAATTATCAGATTTTGATAATTTTTTTCATACGAATATTCCTGACACAACTTGCCATCAAATAACCGTTCAGTTTCCCACCTCACCCAATGTATGCTTCAGCACTACCTAGGGAAATCAGATCAAGTGAAATGTGTTGAAATAAAGAGAAAAACCTGAAGAAAAATCCCCAACATTATCCACCGCAACTTGAAGATTAGCAGATTTTAATAATTTTTGGCAGAAATATTTCTGACACAACTGGCTATTAAATAAGTGTTTTAGTTTCCACCTCACCCAACATTTGCTTTTGCTCTACCTGGGGATCAGACCAAGCATAATATGTGTTAAAATGAACGAAAAAACTTCGATAAATTCCATCTATCCTAATCTGTGGGCTCCAACAAATGGTCTATTAGAAGTTCTAACTGTTGTGCAGCAATGTGTGTACCAGATAAAGTTATGAAATGTTTGTGAAGTCAAGAAGTGACTGGTAGAGCCTGGATTGGTCTGGAGCAAAACATTATCGATACTGCTGTCAATGAATGGAGAAAGCGTCTCCTTGCTTGTGTTCGCATAGTGGGCCAGTTGAATAATGGCCAACTGGATGAAATGTCAGCCAAAGTGTCAGAAATGTTAACAAAATGTGTTTCTTGCATTATGTTAATTAAGTAATCATATCGCATTGGATAAAAAAGTGATATTGTGCTGTTTGTGCTTTAACCAAATGGTGAAATAGTACAAGTGTTTCATCATGAAATGACACGCACCTGAGATGCTGTTGCCGGGAAGCAGCTGAACAGCAAGCAGAGCGTATCGGAGCATGACAAAAAAATGAACGTCGGGACTCAGCGCTGCACTGTCAACATCGCACGAGTCAATAGAGTCGAGCCGATCAATGAAATCAGATCGCGACTGGTCAAGATTCACGTCCAACTCATCAATCTTAACACACGCAGTGATACACACGGTGTTTATGTACAGTAGTGAAGTATTGTATGCAGACAGGAAGACACTGAACACAATATGAAAATACAGTTCTCATGATTATTCCACATGCATCTAGTGTGTACTCTGTACTACAAATATAGGTTATTTACTGGTTTTTAAAACTAACCCATTACAGAGTCTTCATAATAAAAAATCTGAAATTAATTTGATAAATGACATATGTGGACAAATGGCAAAGGGCGGAGGCACAGAAAACTGCAACAGCTAAGTGAATGACGTGAGCTTGTGACACGTAGCAACTGGTTGAAATGCATCAGCACTCACATCAGCATGACCAGGAACAACATCCAGCATGCTGTTAGCTAAACTGGTCTCAACCTTCTCCAAATCCCTTCGGATGCCGTCGAGAACCGTGTCGACGTTCCGCTCGGACAGAAAGCATCCGTGAAGCAGAACCTGCACATTGACAAAAACAAACAGGCTCAACTTTCCAGACGCACAAGCGAAGGTTCTTCATCACTTCACAGATAAACATCCAAATGAAAGTCAGAAACATGATAAAACACATTTTCTTCATTTCTCTAGAGCTGCCTTGCTGCAATCCAGCAATTTCAGTTGCTGACGTCCTGCAACCATCTCAACCTTTACTACATTCTTCTGACATATGTCTTAACTTTGAGCTGTTCTCCAGACTGCCATCATCAACTTTAAATTAGATGACCATCAATTCTCATTTTTTGGCATTCATAATTTTTAAAAATATAGCTCTGGACTGGAGTATAACTGATCTTACTTAATACATTTAACATGTTTTATGTCTACTAGATCTATAAAACATGCGTGTAATCTCTTATAAGTCATTCACCATATACAAATCAATTTCATTTACTACAAGCTACAAACCTAGCTGCATATCACATAATGTAATTCAAATAGTAACAAACAGCTTACATGCTTTGCCTGGTAACTGACTGTTGATGCAATTCCTAAGACCGTGATAAAAATGTTTGGCTGAAGCAACGTTGTTCCTCCTGGCGTTGTAAACTGCATCAAATCAGATTTTTAAAAACCAACAGTTAGCAAATCTTGTACACACCATGACAATACAATAAGATAGAGCTTAATACTCATGAATTTAAAATGTTTTAGAAATAACACTGTCTATCAGACTACTTTTAAATATGTTTATCAACATACTGTGATATTTAATGCTCATATCTAGAGAAGTCAACCTAGCTTAAAGCAAATCTAGAAAAATGTATAAACACTTATATCTTATAACTTTTGAAAAATCACAAATATCACAAATACAGTAAACACAAGCAGCACAAATCATAAACAGGTAAAACTTGCCTACCGGTTTTACAGCTGCTTTTAGAGTATTGTGCAGATAAGGATATATGTGGTCATACGCAATGCCAGAAACAGCACTATTCTGCAGACATATGCAAATCACCCAGCACTTAACATTAACAATTTGCACAAATTTACAGTAATGAAAAAAAATTATGCATGTTATATGTCATGTCATAAATGCACCGTTTCAGCAATCAGTAGTGCCCAGTACAATTTATTCTGATTCTTAAGCTAAAATACTCTGCAGAGAACTTTCTGATACCCTTTTTGTATATCAATGTCTAACTGCAATAAAACTGACATTTAGTATAAATAGTAGCAAGCAATGTCAACTAACGCACATGTATGAGAGATGAAAGTGACGGACTCAAATCAACAACAAAAACGAGACGATATTGATGAGCAATAAATGTCACATCTGTTTCTGGTGCTAGTGAGAAGGATGAAGGTGAAGCAAAATGTTCTCGTTCAGAATCAACATCATCTGACGGAATGCATGACAGTACATCAAATTCTTCTTCTTTGCTCTTCAACAACATGCACAGACGGTACAATGAAGATTGAAGACGGCAACAGCAAAGTGATGCTCTCTCTGAATAACTCTCACAGTAAAATATCAACATGTAATACAAATAATTACGGTAAAAACAGTTACATACAATTCACACTAGCAGACAATGTGCAGTACCTCTTCATCTTTAGCTCTGCTCGGAAGCACTTTACTGAAGTATTTCATGCACCAAGTTGTCCGAGCATTCCTAGAAACACTACTTCGGCTTCCCATGTACAAATACACTTCTTTTGCAGGAAAAACCTAAACATGATAATACGTACAAGTTACGGCAAATAGCTTCTTTACAAAGTCTACTTAATTCCATACTACAAAGATTAACAATCAACAAACAGTAAACAATTACATGTAACACTGCCAAGCAAACTGTTCGATGTAAGTCACGATGTCACATTCTGTGACACTCCCTTCAAACTTAAATTAAAAGTTACTTATTAAACATGAGTTTTTAATGAAATTAATTACACACATCTAAGATTCAATAATAATAATATTCCAGCAAATGATGAACATAACATGCATTCAAACAATGGTACTTGTGGCTGATAAATGATGTTTTTAACAGTACACTTCAAAGTAGTAAAAACGACGTTTACTTGAATCTCTGTGTTATCCTTGCATTCAGACATTTTCTTTCATCAGATTTCATGCATTCATCATTCTGTATGCCTTCTACTCGATTCTGCAATGACGTAACCAAATCAAACACAAAGTCTGCAATTATAACCACTACTGACCAATATCTTCAAGTTTCAGACACTGCAACAAGTAAAAACGATGTAGCAACTGAAGAGTTACACCAGTCATCTCGGTCTGATTTATTCAAGATTCTCACATTTCGAACGCACAAATTTCTCACAAACACTCCACCAAAATAACTATATACCTTGCAACCAACATTACTGTACTTTTAGTTTCTATTTTTACTAAGCATTGTATCATTCTTTGAGTTATAAGCATCTACCAGAGCAATGCAGCATTGTCCGTCTGTTTTGCACAAGTATCAGTATAAGTTGTATTACCACAGTCATACATTGTTCATATCTGTGCAACGAATGATGATGATGATGATGATGATGATCTCCATAGAGCTTTATTTAGACCTCTATTCAACTCTATTGTGAAACTAAGTTAACTTCTCAATCATAATGCCCTGTATGTCTTATTTTCACAAATGCATGTTTTATGTGTATGTTTTAGATTGTCTTTGTTTTTATTAAGGGTCACTGTAAGTGCTAGCCACCTAGCCTTGTGTTTCCTGTGTGTCTGTTGCAACTACTATTGCGTGTCTTCTGCTTTCTACCAAATAAATGATGATGATGATGATGATAAACAGTTAAATACCCTGAATCAACCTGTAACTGGCTCCAAATTAAATTCACCACATATCTGAAATCAAACAGAATAGAGCAAGATTAACATGTTCACTGAGGCACTAACAAGACAGCCACTGATTTCTCTCAATGACTTCATAATTCAACCAGTTTATCAACTGTAAAGTTATGACTGTCCTACTGTGCGTGCCAAAGTATTTGTAATTGCTTGTGTCCACATTCATCATCACCATAAATGAACGTCCAGATGCAGGCCTATAGTCTCTATAAATATTTCCATCCAACATATACAGTTCAATGATTATATTTACCATGCGCATGAAAGGTCCGTTTGCGATCAAAAAGTGTTATTTATCGTGTGCAGATCATTTACACTTACCGATAGCGTATAAGCGGAGAGTTGTGTTGACACTTCTATGTCCACATTGCTGCTATTAATTTGTTATGAGTAGAAAACTCAAACACGAGAAATATTCGATGCTGTTTTGACTTTAAAATTTTCTACTACTAAATATTCTGATAAGCTGATATTCTATTTCCAATTATTTCAACCTTTACTATGAAAAACCTGCTGCAATGCTGCCCAAGGAACCATCTATGTCCGTGCTTAGATGATGCAATCAAGATATCATGCAATTGCCTTCAGATGTTCGAACCGTGCGCGGGCACAGAAATCGCGCTCGCACGGTCAATAACACTATGCTATACAATTTACACATAGACGTTCACCCACCTTTCGCACACCTTTCAGGAATAATCTATATTAATCAGAACTTACACTGTCTTGTATCACCTTCTGTAAACAGCGAGGTATATTGTAAGGTAGAACAACTACGGCGCAATATTCGTGTCAGTGGCGCCAGTCGTAGAGGTCGAAGTCAGTGACATTCTCAAACAGCGCATGAATTTTGTCTGCCACTATTTCTGTGGTCTATGTGTTTAACATGCACTATTAAACATTGTCGAACGTTTAACGATCAGTGTTATTCACTTCTATACTTAATTAACTTAGACGTTCACTTTGTTTACATCAAATTGTAAACAGTAAACTCGACCATAGACATGCAAGATAAGTATAATAACTTTTTTAACTTCTCATTCTGGGCATAGGCATAAAGCGATAATAAGGTGCAAAAAAGGAAAACTTTGTTACAATTTACATCTTACACTAACAACAAAATACTGTCCGTCTGTCAGGCAATGTGTTGACAAAAAACAAGTTACGAGATAAAATTAGCGCGTCGCTGACGCATTTTCCGACTTTCTGATTGTTTCCCTATGCATACGTAATGGTAATGTCTTGAGCAGCGTGACGGTTTTTTACGCGCGACAGCACGTAGTGCCAAGCGTGTCTTAGCCATCGTCTAGGCGTCCGTCCGTCTGTCTGTCGCACTGCGGTACTGTGACAAAAAGACGCGAGCTAGGATCACGAGATCTTCAATGTAGGCTGCCCAGGACTCCAGGACTCACAGTACTTTAACCGTTACAAAATTTAGTGCCGTGGGTGAAGGGCCGGTTCCTTTCGAACGAGGGCGTCAAAGAGGGGTACCCCCTCTAAAAACGTTATTTATCGCTATTGGCTTTTATAGGGTGAAAACGGTTGCAGACTTGCTGCCCATGCCGCGTAGTGGTGTAGACTGGGCAAAGGTCTACGATGCAGTATTAGCTAGGATGGAGACAATGACACGTACCTGGTATATGGACAGATACAAAGGGGCCTAGACACGATGACGAAGACCAAGGATCCAGAGTAGGAGGACGTGCACGGGCTGTAGGCCTATGAGGCTATAGAAGGCGTGGCCTCATGAGATTGTCTCACCACCTGCATGCCGGTGGACGCAATGGCTGATATACAATAACAACTAGAAAAGCAGTCAGAGACCGCAGACCTCCGCCAACGCCATGCTGTTCGCCAGGTGGCATTACCATATTTATATCCCTTATCTGCCAATGGAAAAATCCGAAAACCAGAATCCAGGATTCCTTCCGGATCACCCCCAAAATTGAATCACTTGTAGTTTTTGCCATTTCCAACATTCCCTGAAAAGTTCAGAAAGATCCTTCCATAACTTTTTGAGTTCGTGTTAACACACGGACAAACAAACTCTGGCAAAAACACAACCTCCTTGGCGGAGGTAATAACTCTAAGCCTATCTCTATAACCCTAAACTTCAACCTTAAACCCCAATTATTGTAACCCTAATCCTAACCCTAGGCCTACACGATAAACCCTACCCTACGTGGCTACAGATAGACTGTATGCGTAGGCTGACTAGGCGGGGTAGGCTGCGGGTTGTAAAATTTTGAGGTAGAAGATACAATTGCATATAGAAAGATTACAAGAGATGATACAAAATGGGACGGATAAGTTACAATACCCTAAACCACAATTGTAACGCTAATACTAACCCTAGGCCTAAACGTTAAACCCTATCCTGCTGGGGAGGCGTGGCTATAGGCTATGTAGACTGGCTTGGCCAAGGAGAGGCCTTGTGGCATTACAACTCTCAAACGGATTTGCGGGATTCAAGGAGAACATACAAAACGGACTGAAAAGTTACAATACCCTAAACCCCAACCCCAAATCTAACCCAAAGATATAGGGCACAATTACCTAGGCCATGGGGGCTTGTGTAAGCTGTAGGTAACTAAGTAAGTAAAGTGTAAATTTATATAGCGCATACTCAAAAAGATCTCTAATGCGCTTAATACATTCTGTCAATAACTCTAAGCCTATCTCTAACCCTAAACCTTAATCTAGGAGTCTCAAACTAATATGTGGCATTGGTTGTCTCTGTTGGATTCGCGGCATTGGTTCTCTCTGTTAGATTCATGGTATTGTTTATCTCCGTTATATAGTACTAAGGGTACATCCCTAAGTTACCGAACGATGGCGCTAAATGACGGGGCAGTAGGGAAATTTGCTATATCCAGCCGATACGTCGTTGAGAGAGCCAGAGGTAATGCCCTCTGGTGAGTACAAGTAAATAAAACACTATAGATAATTTAGCCGCCGGTCATCTGGCGGCCTCTGGCGACTAATTTTGTTTTACTGGCCTTTCTTTGAAACTGTAGCCAAAAGCCGTACGGATGAGATCTAACGGATGAAGTCTACGGATCACTAGCGTACGACGGTGCATCGCTGTTGCGCGTTCCCGTTTGCGTTAGCAGGGCTTTTCTTGTTTCTATTAAGCAGGCCTGTATTTTTCTTGCCTTGCTCTCCGTGTCATCCCTCTTGAGACCCTCAGAATCTCAACAGCTGGAGTCAACTGATCTAATAGCTTAGGTCATGTATGCAGGGTGGTCTTAATGTACAAAGTCACGGTCACGAACAGCCGGCTGAGTAACTGTAGACCTAGGATGGGATTGCAGTGCCGGATTGAAGGGATGGTGTGTGGGGCTTGCTCTCAGCTTCTGCCATCAGCGGCCCATGCAACATGTTAGAAATCTTGATTATCTTTTGTCAACACAACTGATATAATAATCAGTTACATTTTTAAATGAAATTTTTCTGACACTAACAAATATTGACATGACATGGCAATCTGGCTGAAATGCTGTCATTTGCGGCTACCACTGACTAGGCTATCGTATATTCACAGATGCAAATGAAAACTTCATAAACGTATTTGTCAAGGCTTTCACAAAATTAGATGCCATAGAGCCCCCCTTTGGTAAATCCAGCTACAGACTGGAAAATGTTATGCAACCGCGAGCCAGATTTTCTGCCTTTTGCGTTAGCACTCCAAATTGTTTCGGTTTAAGTTCGATGAAGTCATAAGTTACAGCAAAGTCACATCTCCAACATGTACACACAAGTACATAAGAAAAACACATTTCACTTATGTGTAGACAATAACCAGAAATTTTAGTGTAAAATATTGAGGCTCAAAACTTTCTGACTACCACTCGTAAGCAGTATCGGGGATTGAAGACATTGTTACAAACGACTGACACACATTGATAAGCAGGGCTAACCATACATACTTGCACATAGCTAAAATATCACACATTCAAACTAATGCAGTTCTTTCTGTTCAATCTAAGAACCACTAACTGCATATTACTTTGCACATTCCATGTATTGGCAAGAACATAGGAATGCACATGCATCAGCTGTACTGGCAAAAGACACTGCAATAACACTATATGTTGCATATATACTAAGAAGAAGAAGAAGATTCCGCATAGACAGCTATACTAAAGAACACTAAATTCCCAAAAGTGAGTCACTAAGTTTCCGAACCATATCTTTAACCTGCTGTTTACTGAGCAACTCAGCACCGCTAATGGCATGTGCCAGAGCAAGCGTTTCATTTGTTGACCGACCGTTAACCCAGACACGACCGTTCAGTCCAACTGCTATCTCAAACGGCAACGACTTGCCTAACTGCTGCAGCAGCTCTGACTGAGTTGACAGAATTCTGTACAGCCAAACATTAGCATGCTCTCAATAAACATCATTATAGACAGAAATTCCAAAAAGTCAAAAGTTATCTACACGTACTGGTCCAACTCCCAGTCAAAAATGGCAGTCAAGTTGCTATCAAGTGGTTAATTCTTGGACAAATGATTCTCGGCGGACACGTAAACCATCTCAGCAATAACCAACCACCAGTTAACTCAGCCTTCCATCCCTCAGGGCTAGAAAAATTGAGTACTGTCCTGCTTAGCTAGGGCTAAGCTGGGGCACATTCAATTGTGCACTGCGCATTTGTGATCCCGTACGGCACGTGATGCTTCACAGATTGTGACGGACTATTATGTGAAGCTTAAAACAGCTTTAAGCTTCTACAACAAATCATTCTGATGCGACAATTTACTATTACACTGAAAGAGTCTCAATTTACTGTGAAAAAAAGTACTGCTATAAAATGTGCAAAGTGGACAACAATATATTACAAGTATAAAGATGCAGAGTGCAGACATTGGCACACTCATACTTTCTTGCAAGACTGGCAGATGTGTGAATCATAAAGCCACCTCGCAGCACACCATATCCACTACTTCTGCCATCACTGTCTATACACACAAGCTCTGGTTCCATGTCTGTGTTTGCAACCAGCAGACGAGCATACACCAAATCTCCAACCTGACAAAACACTCTACACTGTCAGATAATCACTAATAAAAAATCCCAAACATGGAACAAAGTAATCTGGCAGCTCAGCCAGCTCTTATCAGCAGAACGTCTGGATGGCTGGCGTTGCCCACCCAACGTGCCAAAAAAACAGTGGAAGAATCAGAGCGCTGCCGACGTGACGACACATCTACCTAGGTGCCTTTACCGTGACTCCTGACGATGGCCGCCAGCATGACAGCTGAGCAAGGCGCACGGTGGAAGTTGCGGTATGACATCACCAGCATCAACTGATGTCGTGATCAATCAAGCGAGTGTGAACATCCAGATGTCACCATTGTTGGATAAAGATTAAAGGTGGTGATATAGCTATTAATGGGAAGCCCATCTCAGAGCTACAGAGCATCACCAGCCGTATGGGATCACACAGTGTTACCTGCCACCAGACACAGGTTAACGCGCCCTGCCTTAACCCTAGGCTGGTACTCGATTTACCTACACCGAAGGGATGGAAGGCTGAGTTGACCTAGGTGGCTGGTTACATACTGAGATGGTTTAGCTGCCCGCAGGCAGTCACCCAAAGTACTGACTCGGCCCGGCGTAGAGTATCTTCTTTGATTGGATGAAACGAGTTACCGCTACACCATGCCACCAACCAAAAATGCCAATCCAATACAAATCTGGCAAATAATCTCTCATTTGTATTTGCCAATTATTGGCAGCATAGAACTGACAGTTTGACTGCAATTTGCAATTGCTCGTTTCGCTTGAGGGGTTAAACCTATAAATCTACCCTTCCCTAATGGTCAGGCACTTTCATCTACCACAATATCTCAATGGACCACACATGCATACATGCAACATGTCATCTGTCAAGCGATTTAAGCAGAGGGCACAAATGTGACAGACAAGTGAATAGATGACAGACTGAGAGATAGAACACACACTACAGAAAATGTGTAGAAGTAGACCCTGCCAAAAAATTATCCCCCTTAGGACTGCAGTCCACTCCTCTGTACCAGTTTTGCAAAGCTGCATACCAGGAAGTTCAAATTTACATAACACATAAACTAGGCTAAAAAAATCCAGCCCAATCAAATTTAGAAATTCTCCCCTAGTTTAGGAATCACGTGTCATTTGTCAGTTCCCACTGTAAAATGTGGAAGGAACAAACTTTAAAAATGAAAGAATTTCTAACTCTGATCTTGACCTTGAATAAGGTCACATGGCATACCATCAAGTAGCACTCACGAGTATGCCTACGTGTACCAAATTTCATTTAAATCTGACAAACCATGAAAAGTCTTTTGTGGACAGACAGACGTACATGTAAGTACAGCTGTACATGACGAATGTTAGGTCTACTCATGTGAGAAGTCAACCTAAAAAAGCAAAAAAGATCAAATACATTCAAATTATACATAAAATGTCGGCCTGTAAAACCTTGACATCTGGCCGATTTTTCTTTGTGGAGCCCTCAAATGCAAGGTAAGACAGAGAAGCCTGTTCACTGGTTCCAATGTCAATGCGAAATATGTCACCACCTTTAGATGTTACTACTCCAATAACACTGTCTCCACGAGCAGGAATGTACTGAAATAAACAATACACTGAGCTGTACAACATTATCACAGTAACATGTATAATAACTGCTTTCAAAAAAGTGAAGTAATATAATTATACTGTTTACAACTTTATGACATAGTTATCATGTTTTAGAAATGGCTGTTCATATTATTCAATTTGAGACTCCCTTTGATTTGCTGTTTGCTAACTGCAGACATTGCACACTTAATGACTAACATAGTATATATTCTACAGCACCAGCATTTATTTCAAAATTCAGATTCAGTGACATATCAATTACGGGTAATAAGCGGACGCACGGATGTGTGGATCTGTGGATGTGGCAACGGGTAAAAGTCGGATAAAATCTGCGGATGCTAAGTGAGGATGCGTGGGTTAAAGATGGATGTGTGGATAACAATTGTCACATATATTACTAGTCATGAAAGTTGTTGAGATATTCAACCATTCTCAGTAGTTATACTACTTAACTTTTCGCTTCATTTTTACACATGAGAGCTAGCATAGCTATAGCACATATTAGCTATGGTAATTCTGTCTTGGTGTCTTGTGTCTGTCACGTCCCGGTACCGTGTAAGGTTGTGAGGTGTGCACACCAATATTTCATAGCAAGGCTGGCATAGAATAGAAGTAAATAGACTATAATCCACATATGTAACGCTTGCTTGCTCACTAGACTCATAATGAATCGTTACATTTAATTTTGATGTTTTAATGGTAAACCGTGCAGTTATTTTACAATTTATCGACTTCATGAACCTTCAGTACTTTATTTAAAAATTGCAACACAACGCTAATATACCACAGGGCAGCCATTTTCTGTTTACATTTTCAATAACAGTTGTGCAAATAAACAAGACTGACCTAACCTTAACCTCAAACCTGACCCTAACCCTAACCCAAAACGTTCACTCAAAAAATGTGAAAAACAAGCCAACTAAGAAACATCAGTGTGAGTCTGCTGAGGTACGTCATATTGTTTAAATCAGGGTATCCTACTTCAGACCGGCGCCAACTGCAGCTACAGTATGCATGGTGCACGCCTGCACAAAATGTCTCGACAAGACTCAATGGCCCGAGACCCAAGACGAGACCTACTGGGCCAAAACCGAGACATAATTTCTTGCTCCGAGACCGAGACGCATCAGTCCGAGACCGCGACAAAACCGAGACGTTAAGGACTTTGTCTCCGAGATGAGACCAAGACGACTACATCTCGAGATCGTCTCGAGACTAAAACGTCTTGACTGAGATCACATCCCTGCATAGCCCTAACTCTGTTGCTACATCCGCAGATCCGCACATCCGCCGATCTGCTTTTTATCATCGTCCAATCACAAGCTTGTACGGGAAGGTTACTTTGCGGAATGCGAATTGTGGAATTTTGAAAAGGTGCATTTTGCAGAATTTCAGCTGCGGAACGTTCTGCAAATTACACCTTGGAGTTTTTCCCCATTCCGCATTCTGCAAAATTCAAATAAAATTAAATAATTAATTTAGCGCAGGCTTAGGCTCACATTTAAGTCTAGAATGAACATCGGCACATCATAAACGGCACGGTTACACAGTCGGCAAAGTAATCACGTATTGACATATTCAGCTTAGATCTTGAAATGCCTTGAAGTCCGCTAACTCACAAGGGTAAGCCGGCACATCACACTAGGTCAAATAAGCTGGATACAAAATAAAAACAGTCTTTGTATGTAGTACATTTGGTTGGTTTTATACTAATTTTAAATGAAATAAAATTCTTTTTATCCAGTTTATAGTAGTTAACTATATGTACTTTTTTGTTTAACATTTTAATCCTACATTGCAGTAATCAAAATTGTTTTGTTGCCGTTTGATGGGATAACCCCCGTTCGATCACTACTGTGATGGTTCTGTGACACAGCCGATTATTATCACTAATCCCTATACGGCATACAATAAACGTACTGGATTGCGTGAAACGCCATGATTTTGCCAAAATGCACTCAGACTCAGACATATAGACCCAGCATAGACAGCAACGGTCAGATGGCGTCGGTCTACGACAGGGCACAGGCGGTAATCATTTCAGGTAGAGATTTTAGGAAAATGAAAAGGTTGACATGACAAAAGTTTTCTAGGATTCTACACCTATTCAATTTACAAAATTCAACAACAGCAACATTTTCCGCAATTTTAGTTCAGCAAAATACACGTTATTCCGCAAGCTTTTTCCGCAGGTAAAATTCCGCAAAATACACCTTCTCGAAATTCCGCATTCCGCAAAGTACACCTTCCCAGCTCATACTCGGCCTGTCCTAATCCTCGGGGCGGGGCGGATCGTCGGGGCAAATCAAAATAGTCTGAATCCTCGGGGCGGATCATACGGTTCACGAATTCTCGAAGCGATCGCACGGCCTCGGATCAACTCAAGGCAAACTTTATAAAACTCGGATCAAGATGTGTCGGCATTTATATAGGCCTATACAGCGCGGATCTCACTTCTAGAAGTTGTCTATTAGTCTTTTGAATGAAATATGAGTAACAACAGAAAATATGCAAGATAGACGGATAAAAGGAGCAGCTGTTAACTTCAGGTCGAGCGCAAAAAGAAGGTACATTGGGTACACGATAAATGCGATTATATGTGAATAAATGCGAATAAATGCAAAACAAATGCAAATGCCAAAATACGGGACAACGACAACGTCCCGGTGAACGAAATTTTGGCGGCCGTAGCCTGTACATTGCGCATG
>Ga0209367_1002382_pt1 | contig 24768 bp, 20 predicted proteins | sample WorMetLIZISLAND2_FD_187412 | JGI IMG/M metagenome (GOLD analysis project Ga0209367, IMG submission 187412) | Marine gutless worms symbiont microbial communities from Max Planck institute for Marine Microbiology, Germany - Olavius geniculatus... ... | reverse complement strand
TTGTAGAGCTAGCCGAGCCGTCAGCGGGTCGATGCCGGGCGGGAAAGCGGCTGAATCCAGCGCCGGGCCCCCCGAGTCGGCCGGTGAGCGCCGGGACGACGCCGGCTGCGGCTTCGGCGCTGCTGGCAACGCCTCGTCGACGGCGGTAGGTCGAGAACGAGGGGGACCACCACCGCGGACCGGTGATGGCGACGATGCGGCAGTCCGAACACACCGAGGAGCTGCCTCCACGACGTCCGCGTCTACCACCCGCGCCGGCGCCGGGACTGCCAGTCCAGCGGGCGGCGGCGCGTCGGGGCTCAGCCTGACCGGAGTCCTGGTACGTGACGACGCGCAAGGGCCGTCGCCGTTGCCGCCGGCGTAGCTACGTCGCTGCTGCGTCAGCTGCTCGGTGAGCGACTGGTTCAGGTTCAGAGCCGACGACATGTCCGCGTGATGGGTGGATGTCGACGACAACGATGAAGATGAGGCGGCGGAGCTAAGTTCGGTAGCGCCGGACGACGCCTTGTAGCTGTCGAGTAACTGTTTCTTCCTGCCGTGCATCGTGTCTGTGATGTGTTTTGTTGATTCTACTTGCCACCAACAGCACACGACCAGCACCACCGCGCCAGCTTGTCACTGACTCAACACCACTCACGCAGTCACACGTGACCTTCTGTCATCTGTATACACCAACACACACACATACAGACTTGATTATTAATAGCAGGATGCCGAGGAAAGCACGATAATTTTAGTGCCCTATATGCGATCAGCATCAGCTGGATTTGACCGTCTCTGAAGTCAACTTTCGTTGATACTTGTGTCTCAGACCATGAAGTTCGGTCTGACTTTGGTCTAAGGTCAAGACCGAAGTTTTTGTATTAGCAAAACGTTGCGGGTCTAAGACTAGTTTAAAGGCGCGTACAGAGCGACGTAACTGAACTGAACTGAACTGACACGGTTTAGTTGTCGACGAACTGACCAACGGGCGAGTAGGTCATTGGTTGACACGTACATGCGCCTAGTCACGTAGTCATCGACACCGTTAGACGGTGCCGATTGTAATGCATTATCGCTTGCCCACTAACGAGTTCGTCAAAAACTAAACTATGTCAGTTTAGTTCAGTTCAGATACGTCGCTCTGTACGCGTTTTAAGACTTCAGTCTTAGAATAAAATCTCGGCGAAACTCGACCTCACCCAGTGACTCTTCTAGAATAGAATCAAATCAAACGGTGCGTCTCACTGTGTGCGATGTGATGGCGTGTATGCTTGCCGCACTGCTGGTCCCGTAACTAAGTTAGCACGACAGAACGTTCGGCACATCCGGCGCCGCGGTTGCATTAGCTCATGCCAATCAGTGGCTACTAACCGTACACCGAGACTGTAAGGCGCCGCCGGTCATGACTCATGGCAGCGGCAAGCTATATAGCAGGATCCTTTGACCTTTACCAGGCACTAACAACGAGCTGGCTACAGAAATAATGCCTGCTTTCGCTTACCTTGACCTGCCGACATTTTCTCGGCATTTTAGAAAGTACCCGACTAACGTATGGCATAGGCCTAGTTTCAGAATTCGCAATCTGCAAAAAGTTCGTTATCTCAGGCAATGCGTGTGTTTGCAATGCGTGGTGTGCGCACGTGGCCCCCACAAAGTTTGACACGCCAGCAGTCAGCGCGACACATAGATAGAATTACATCAAACTAATGTATATGATGTACCAGAGCCTAGAAAGCCAAAGCTATTACATGTAAAAGGTAAGATGTGGCAAACGGTGAGACGCAATACTTCGTAAAAGGCTGGACGAATTTTAGCAAAAATCATACACACACCGACTCTATACCGAGGCTATATGACGACTATGTTTTCAAGGTCACTGGGTCGAGGTAAAGTGAATCATTTGATTTAGTTAGTGTGGCGGGCGTAAGCATATAAATCGAAGCATCATTTACACTGCAGTGTGGGTTTTATTGATAACGCAACTCAGCGTGAGTGCCTCGTGCAGCAATCAGACTAGAGACTAGTGACGCTAAGAGTTCGAAAGAATCTTATCTCTCCGTGCATGTCATCGCTACCGTCGGCCCGATGGCTCGGGAATGAATGAGTAATGAGTTCTCAGGGTCAACGCACGCCATAGCGGCATGATTCAGTAGGCCTACTGACCAGGCACGCAACGAAACGCAACGCCTACGCCGCTAGCCAGACTTGCCGCTTCCCAGGCCTCCCCCTCACCCCACACTCGCCTGGGAGACGATTCCCTCCCCCAGGACCCGCGCCCCGCGGGCGTTCGCACCGGAATGGATGGATAGAGGATTAGGGGTGGGGTGCGGGTACTGTACGCGCGGCGCTGCTGGTTTATGGATCTGTTTACATAATACAGAACGGCAAACGGCACTCGGCGAAGGGGTGGGGGAGCGCCCCCTTCCCTCTTTCCGAGAGTGGAAAGAAACGCTAGTGCGAAAGCTATCGATCGAGCTGCTGCAGCTGCAATGTATGGCGGCAGTCGAGTCCACACGTACAACCACAGCACACACACACACACCCTCACACACAAAGCACTAGCTCCGACAACCATTAGTAAGCTACACCACCACAGCAGTGTTCACTCAACGGTCCGGTGTAGTTAAAAATTCGTCGAACGGGAAAATTATTCCCACACGCAGCAGTACGGGTTAGGGTTAAGATTAAGGATAAGGTTAAATTTAGGGTTAGGGTTAGCGTTAGCGTTAGTTACATTATGACACTATGGACGTGGGAAGAATTTTCCAGGTGCGACAAATTTCCCACGACACCGGCAGCGTATTAATGTTTAACGTTCCGTACCTACTAAACTCTTGCTATAATGTACGCGCTCCCCCCCGCAGTCTACCCTCAGTAAATACCGACAGCATAAAGAGTGGCTGACGCGGTGACACGTGTCCAAGCCAATGACAACGTAATGTTGCTGCCAACATAAACCCGTACGGCGAGTTCTTTGTCAGCATTCTGTATGCTTTGCAGTTATCATAAGGTTTAGACAAACAGCCAACAGTCACAAAGGTATAGCGAGCGAATCAGACTTGCACACCACAGCATGTCAGTATCTCCGTCAAAATTCCAAAAGTCCAAAACGCATTCCGCATCATACTCAAACATTCGAGTTAGTTCTTTTATATCTGAGATCGGGCATACGCCGTCAAGTCACTGCGCTGGATACGCTAGTGCTTTTTACATCGTTCATAGATAGTGAAAATGGTAAGGGCTAATGGTTACCGCATACGCATTTAGTATGGCAAGCCTGTTTGAATAGCATACCGATAACTACATATTTTTCTCGTGTCCTTGTTCGTGTCTGCGGGCACTCCCGGTTACATAGAGCTTTTGAGCTTCCCGCTGTTATACGCAACGTCGGTCAAAGGACGCTATTAACTTTCCCTCAGGGGACAGACAAAAGTGGTCTGGTCGAGTTTTTACCGGCGCAGCGCCTCCGTCGACTCGAGGCTAGAAAAAAAGCGACATGCAGTGCTGGTGATAATGAGGTGACTATAAAACACATCAGCGTCACGAAATGTGAGTATATGCAGAGGAGGTGGCGGAGGTGGCTAGTAAATAATTAAGCAAGATGAACGTGGCCGGCTTGGCAGACCATGGCCGCCAGTCGGTGGCAATTTGCGTTCACATACTGTACGTATACACGGACGGTTCAATGGTTTCTCTGCACGAGACCCACCTTCTTCCCAGGCCCCGTGAAAACATCCTGCGTCCAGGAATCGGATAGTATGCAGTTTTCTTGTCCTAGATGGAAAGTGAAGAAGTTGCAACGGTGTCTATTCGCTGTCCACTGCCGTTAGAAAATTCCGCGATCAACCGTTTAGCACCATACCCTTTTCTGCCTCAGCGCTTTCATCAAAATGCTCGTCTTCTGTATAAAAAAACTTAATTATTATTGCATGGCATGCATGCGTTGATTGCACCAGCACAGCGTCACTTCCAGTCGAGTAACTACTGCATCACGCATTATTAGAAACGCAGATATTTTGTTATCGATATTTAAACATTAATAACTTCTCGAAGAAAGAAAACTATTTTAATAAAATTTGGTGGTGATTTCAGGTATTTAGTGGGGATCAAGTGTACAGATTTTTATTCGGATTCGTTCAGATTTGACACTTCTATTATATGGTGTGTCTAAGGGGTTACTTTTTACGGACACAGTGTACTTCACAAGTAAATGTTTTAGTTCATTTCTTATAACTCGCGTTTTAAGAACTAGAACTTTCTGGTTTAAGTTCTAGTTCTCGATATTGCATTAGTCTTTGCTCCATTATAGTCCGAAAAATTTACACTGCTCGCTTAACAGCCGAAATACGCGTGCACACCGTCATTGCCATAAATCAATTGAAAAGCCTGCCACGTTTTTATTCACGTTTACGTCTTTCCTAAAGTTTTATATCACATTGCTGATCAAGGCGGGTGCAATTGGGAATCAGAAAGGGGTAATCCAGGGTATATTGTAATCCGCTGGGAGGTGACGTCAGATACACTGCGCGCCTAATATCCTGGCGGCTCCGGAGAGCTCAGTATTACAACAGCCAGGGACGTGAAACGCAGCACGATTCTCCCCCACCCCGGAGTATTCTACTGTTAACGATTTTATTAACTTCAACTTCACAACTCACTCAAAATATAAAGGATATCGATATCACGCCGCTAGAACTAGTACATAGGGCCTACTACTGAAAGAGAAACTCACCAAACGAAGACGACGTCAAAAGCTACCATATGTTAACACGGCCACCTGTTTCTGAACCTGCGACTCCCGAGTCCACGACACAGAAGTATATGGGCCGACAGTAAACGCTATTGTTCAGCAGCTGACAGCCTGTGTGGCTGGCTACAAGCCGCACTCAATGGCGTATTTAGGGGGGGGGCACGGTGCGATGCCCCCCCTTTGGCCCGACCATAAAAATTTTTTACAGGGAACTTTATATGAAAAGGTGCGTTTTTTGCCGTTTTCCAGCAAATTTCAGAAAAAATTGGCGAATTTGCGGCTTCTATTGAACGTTCACAAGCAAAAAGTATTTCAGCTTCAGGGGGGCTGACCCCCCGACCAGGGGCTCTGCCCTCGGACCCCGATGGGGGCTCCACCCCCAGACCTCCGTTATAGGTCGCGCTCTGCGCGATCGCCATGGCCACCCCCCTTTGCCAAATCCTAAATACGCCACTGGCCGCACTGCAAGGTATATGACCTTCGACTTTGGCCTGATGTTCGCTTTGCTGCACGCGAGCTTTGGCCAAAAACTAGCAGCAACTACTGGCATGCGACAAACGACGAAGACACTTGGGGGCCATAAAACAACGCTGAAACGCACGGAGACCGTCACGGCGAAGGACATTTTGACACAGAACGATTGCTTGGTCATAAAGTACACCGCACAGTCGACAACAACGTGATAAACTCACTCGGACGCCAACTGAAGTCTATAAATAAAGGAACAAATTTATCCACTTAAACTGACGTCAGATAAAATATACAGATAGATACAATACGGTGAATAAATTCAACCCGTGATCAAAAACGAGGCAAGAACCAGCCAGCAACTTAACAGCTTTCTGTACGAAACGAAACGAAGCAAGTGCGGAGGTACCGTAAAGAAACGGTCTGCATCAGTGTGGCTATAAAGATTTTGCTGTAGCCCAATTTCTACCATAAGCGACAGTGAGCGCAAATAAATCTCGTGCTGGTTAACCTAGACTGAATCATGGACCCTTGATTTTTCTGAATACACATAGCGACTGGAATTATTCTACGCCAATGTGAACGCGTCTCACAATGCGAGTAGACCTATACTGTAGCGCCCGAACACGTCATCTTCGTTTGACGCTACATCTCCCCAGCGAATGAGTTTTTTTATTCGCACACATTTATAAACACTGTCAAAAACGGGTTATGACAAATTACCACAACGGAGCTACAACGGGCCACAAACTGACCACCACAACGCGGCCACAACCGTGGCACAACGGACTATAACGACGAAGAAAACGACGCAAAAGGTGAATGAACGGCGACAAAAACGAAGGACAAAACGAACGGACGGAGATGTCGAAGACGGCGAAGTCGAACCACGGGCAGACGACGGGAAACGGCCAGCGAAGACGACGGCGAAAACGTCTTTTACGTCGTCATCTGCCCCGTTGCGGTCCGCTATGGTCAGTTGTGGTCCGTTGTGTCCGAAGTGAGTGAGTGAGTAGTTTCTTAACGGCACATCAGCACAAAATAGGCCATTCAGTGCCATACATGGTTAAAATTAGTTAAAAGCAGTTAATGTATGTATTAAAAACAAAGTTAAAATACTGGTTAAGATCAACATTATATACGATAGTAAAAGCCGATATCTTTTAACATAAGCGATGATGTTGCGAGATCCAACATTTTCAAAAACGTCCTTGAGTGTGTCCACTCCAAAATATCTCTGACGTGCTGCACTGTAACGGGTGCAGTCTACCAAAGTGCTTAACTGTGAGCGGAGAATGGCAATCTTCACATACTGGCTGACGTTGTGTCCGAAGAAGTCGGCGCGCTTTAGGCCTACGAACAGAAGCACAAGGCGACGAATTGCACGGTAAACTGTGCGTATGTTAACCGTCGCCCGTCACTGATCCAGAGCGTCGGTAAAAGACAGTGCCGAAACCAAGAGACTATGGCTACCAATTCCGCAAGAAAAAAATCGCATCGAGCCGAAATTTATCACTCGTTTGCTACACAACATACGCTCGCTTCGGTTTTAGTCTCAACTGAGACTTATACCCCGTTTACACCTTAGTATGACTGAAAAACGCAGGACACATACCGGTCAATGTATTGATTGTAAGCTTAGCCAGTACAGAATTTAAGAACGGGAGTGGCGTGAATGAATGTGCAAACACTGACAACATGAGTGATGTACATTGTAAATTTAAGCGTCCCGGCGCATGTCTGACGTACGGCGTCACCCTTGGCGTCCAGGTATGTGGCCTTCGTCTTGAGCGTCGGCGTAGGACCTATGGCAGTTTGCCCTTGTTTTTAGGCATCTGGTGGCGTGCTGTTTTTGTCATTTTTGCATTGTCTAGCGGCATTCATTTAAATTTACTGAACTACTGAAAGGTTAAGTCTTGATTTCATGTCTGAAAATCATTTTGCGGTTATCATTTATGTGTCCTGCGGCTTTCCTATGGAGTCCTGCGGTATCCAGCGGTTTTCAGGCATACTGTTTACACGTGTTTCATCGTGTAAACAGCCTATTACTTGGCAGTTAGCACAGAGTAGTTTCCGTCCAACAAAAAGCCGGCCACATACGCAAGAACGTACGCAAAAAACGCAACAGACGCAGCTGACGCAACGACCAAGATTCAGCAGAACAGGGCCGGAGACCTATACAGATAAATAATGAGAAAATTACGTAGTAACGGAAGACGGCTGACGGTCAGAAAAGACAGGCAAGTATACTCGCCCGTTGGAAAACGTTTAACTTTTTTGCGGTTGCCCATGACCTCAGGGATAGTGGCAGACGATCGCACCGTGACATTTTCTACAGATTATCTTTCCATTCGACCACCCACAAAGGCGCCAGACTACACTGCAACATGGGTTACGACGTGGCAGTCGGAAATTACGTAGAATTACACTTGGCTGGATTATCCGGTACGTACGGGAAAATCTCCCGTAAGCCTGTATCCTACATATCCGTATTAAACACTCACAGCAGGCGTACCTCGCATGAGATTATGCCCGACGGAAAGAATCTCTCTGCTGAACTAGATTGCACAGTGAACGCAGACAGGCTAGTGCTTCGCCATAGTCCGTATACACATGTATTATACATCTACGTCCTCCTGTTTATCGACAGCATTCGCAGTGGCACAGAACTAACAGCTGCAGTCGACGGTGGAGCCGATCAATAGAAGACGGCGACGACAAACATTCAGCGTCGCTGCAGACCTGCGACTAGACCCATCGTGGATCGAAGGCGCGGAACTTTCGACCATGTTTAGCGGTTTCTCGCCTCGCCTATACAGACTATGTATACACTGTCTGAGTGTCCGTCCGTCTGACACGTCGCCGTGCACGGCCCGCAAATGCACGAGCACGAAGCTTGCCGAGTCGACAGCGAAGCGAACAAAGACCTCCATCAAACACAGTTAGCTCGGCGCAGTGCGGTGCTGTATGGGGGCCTACACTAACTACCAATGCACACACTACTGTGTTCGCCTACTGTAAAGCGCTCTGCTGGCTGGCTTCTGCGCAGTAGTCTCCAAGCTCCGGCGTGCAGTGCAGTGCCCGACTCTCCTCCGGTAGATTCTCGGTCACGGCGCCCGTGCATGTTAAGTAAGTAAGTAAGTAATCTTTTATTAAACAACGGTCAAACGTCAATTACGTCATTGCAAAACAGAACATAACATAGCAAAATTGGTACAAAAAAGTAAAATGAAATAAAATGAAATGAAATACGGTAGAGCTACAACAGATCTACATGCAAAATCTAATATGCATCACCAAACAAATGTCGCAATACAAACGAACGTTTGTACTACAGTGACACTGAGGCAAAGCAAAATTACAATTCGTGGCCCGGTCATAAAATAAAATAAAATAACCGGAGACGGCAGGCATGACAAGCTTTCTCTCGAGACCAACTTGAGGCTAAATTTTGAGGCATTGCTTTCAGTCTCGCTGTCGTTGGCCAGTTTCCGTCGCTATAGTCTCGTTCTCGTTCTGGTCCTATTATGGTCTCATTCAATTTCATGAAAGACAGTCGTAAAATCAGCTGTTTTACAGTTCTTTAGTTTGTACACATCCGCGAACGCCCTAAGACGCCTAGATGGCAATGCCTATGACTAAACAGTAACTACAGGGATTGAATTTTCATTTGAAACGCCCGAAAAACTTTCTGCTACTGATAAGGTTGGCATAGGTAAACGAAATAACATTTTACACACGCAATGTGACATCTATTTCTGTCACAATTATTGCAAAATTTCCGAAAAATCCGTGACTCGTCGTTCTCGTCGAAAGATTTTCACTGTTTCCAGAGTGAACACAGACATGCGTTTCCAGCATGATGTATTGGTCTGTGAAAATACGCTGTGGCGTTTGGAATAAACGTCGTTTGATTGTGCATAAAATTCTGACGCGGTGCAGATTTGCGCTTGTTACTGCAAAATGTTTCCGAGGGGGCACTTTTTTCCCGACAGAGATTGCATGTACCGCGAGGGTTTCACAGTAGAGGCTTGTGGCCAGGTTACTACTACAGGTGAGCGGCATATGTCAATGGCCCGTACCACCAGAGCACTGAGTGTGAACTTGACCCACATACCTCGGCTACCCACCCTCCGGCAGTCTGGCTAGCATACAAACTTTATGAGCAAATAACACACCGTAGTCACCTAGACTCGGCCGTCGTCGCCGCATTCTTCCGGCGGCCATGGCCTACGTGAGCGGCCTACTCCGTTGTGTTGGGGGCACTCTGGACGGAAACGCATTAACATGCGAGCTGCGTATTCGACCGACCGTCCGTCCGTGCAGGCAAAACGAGTTTCTATAATTGGATCGCCGACGAACGAACGAACGACACGGCAGACGGACGTGAACTGATTGTACACGGAGAGATAGAGGTGTGAGGCACGAAAATACGGCAGCTGTGCGTGTGTGTGTGATCGATTCCATTATGTCATGCGATTGCGACGTGGCACGCTGCGCAGTAACCTAGTCATGAGGCCAACGACGTAAACACTGTCAGTATTAGCACGTGACCAACGGTAATTACTCCGTCAGGCAACTAGTGGCAGCTCAGCAGCTATTAGGCTATATACCTCACTCAGCCACTGACTGTTTCATCAATTCCTCCTCTGGCTAATTCTGTAAGCTGAGCCATCGTTTTAAGCGTTTGAAAATACTAGAAGCGTCCCGCCCTATAGGCAGGAGTTTTACACAATGCGCTAAGCTGACAGGTTTGGTAAAATCAGCGGCGAAAGGAGACCCGGCAACTCAACCCCCGCCCTCCAAAGCTGCCCGTGGGGCCGGTGAGAGTCAAGGTGGGGGCACGTACCTAAGGCCCAAGGACTCAAACGCCGAATAGGGAGCAAATGGTGGGGGAGGGCAGATGCCCATCCTAAATTTTCGGCTGTCGCAAAAATTATGACAATATCTTCTTGTCGAAAAATGTTCATCCAAAGTGCAAACTTTGGCGCTGAAAAAAAACCGCTATTTTGGGAAAATTCAAGGGCAAAATTAAAACGTTGAGCACCCATAATCTCTTCTGCTGAAAATCTGCAGCTTTTTGTCAGAATTCTTTCAAAAATTTGCAGTGTCTGTAGAAAAATTGAAACTTCCGGCCTTGCTACTTTTTAACCCTCGTACGACGCCGCCGTTCACTGGAAATTCAAGCCCTTTATGAATAATTCTGAGTTGCAATTTGAGCCTGTACTATAGTACTATCGTACTACTGTACTATCGCATTCGCCGGTAGGCCTATAGATCAAGTCAAAACAACCAACTGAAAGTCGTAAACAGAAAAAGTAACGTCACGGAAGAGATGGTTAACGTCATTGGTCACTGGTTATTTCTGTACGGAAGCTGATGTCAATGCGATAGTGAAGTGAAACTAATCGAAAGTTGTGTGCAACGAGAACGCACGCATGCAGTTAGCGCCATCTATAGCGCGCAGAAACTCGAGTTTGTCCACAGAACTTGGCTTCAATACTTCACGAAACTGGCGGGTTGAATCGAGATAAGCTCGAGTTCGATTAGCTTTACCGAATCGATTCGAATCGATTAATCCCAGCTCTAGCTGACAGACAAACAGACAGACAGACTTTCCGCGCATTATAGTAAGATTGCAACGTTTGAAGACTGCAATAGAGGGGAAAATCGAAAGAAAACAGATAGGTCTACAAGTTAAGCTAAGAAGGAAGACGTAGACTTACTCATAAAGCAAGAAGAGTTAAGAGAAAAGCTTAACACAAGAGTCGAATGGCATCACAATCAACTGAATTTGTCTATAGGCAAAGCACTCAAGAAAAAGATGTTTAGCTCAGGCTTAGCTGCGGCAAAAAGCGCGCGTGCCAACGTTGTCCTGCGTGACACTGACAGCTGTCTTTCGTCTCGATTCAGACTTTCAGACTGTCCTTCAAAACAGACTGTGTGATACGCGATTGAAATATAAATTAGTACCGGTAGTCTAAAATGGCTCTGAAGCGTAGTGAGGCGTTGGCCACACGATAACTTAAATCTTCAACCAAATGCATATAAGCCTACATGTAAGCTACCTAACAATTTGCAATTTAAGATATTTACAAAAATGCATCAGTTGCATGTGAAAAAAAAAACAATAATAAATCGTACAGTTTGTCGTCGTGAACGTTTGCGCGACGTTTTTCATCAGAATGCACGTATCACTGGAATGGACTGGTCTGGTAACGCGGACCCTTGCACCCAAGAGTCATTTATCCGGCGAGCCAGCGAGCGCAGCACCCGATGCCATGGTAACTACATCGGCAGCATCACTTTACGTCACTCGCCGATATGAGTGCTTGCTGAACGAACGACCTCGCTCCACTAATGCCTACTCCAGTTACAATCACGCAGACTACCCTAGCGTGAGTGGTGCGTCGGAGTGAGTGGAGACCAGAAATGCATATCATTCCACTTTTTAACCAGAAGTCTTTTTATCCACTGGACTGGACTGGATTTCAGCTCTCTCAATAAAACAACAGTGTAGTTTTGGGCGAAACACAAAAAGCAGAGAGCGTATTATACAAGGTAAGCAATTACGTCTGAAACGGTCAACAAAAGAACGAACACTGACGAAAACACGTGACAGCGGCAGCATCGTCAACAGCAGTCGATCCCAGCTTTCTTTACTGCTGTTTTATGGCGAAATAAAGATGTATTTAATACATAAAACTGGTGCAGAGAAATTGAATCACTCAACAGTTCCAGAAAACTAGAACGGGGCGTACGACAGCAGCTATAGACTGACAGAGCGTGATGAAGGTGGAGACCAACACCATGGTCCGGAGATACTCGCTTTTGCGAACCAGGCCAGGGTGAACTTTAGTCGATGAGCCAAACGTACAAAGACGCTTACAGCCAGCGAGAGAAAAAGAGAGAGAGCCAGTAGGCAATGACGACAGATGCCCGACAGATGTACATCTGTGGTTCATCACCTAGCGATAGTCGAGAGCAGCCAACACTGCGCGCGTCAGCTGCTGCAGGCGTGAACTGGTTCGCACCCATTATAGCACACACACACACAGACGTAGGCCCCTACGTCCGTGCTGGTAGTCGACGTGACTGATAACGTCACCGGAACGGGTCACTCTGGTCACGTGACGTCGTGCACAGTCGTCACTTCCGGTCCGGTGTTTATCGCCGTGAGAAACGCGCAACCCTGACCGTACATGTACATGTACATGCAGGTCTACAGTGTCCGGAACTCCAGGATACCGGATGGCAGGAAACGTGACGTGAGCTAGTCACCAAACTGGCCAATACAGTTGCAACTTTTCAAAAATGTTCCACTGGCACATTCTGCAGTGAATTTGCAGCAAAATGAATCCCACCACATGCCAACTGCTTCGCTACACTACATGCGAAATATCAATGCCAGTTCTTTTACTACATGCAGTACACTGACCGCAATTACACTGCTATATTAATCCGGCCTATCTTCTCTCTTCTACGATAAGAAAGCTATCCTAGATTGGAATCTGTGATCGGGCCGCTATCGCACAGCACACTGAGATGAAATGCAAAGCAAACCGAGCTGAGTCTATTCGTCGTTGACTGTCTGCGTTTCCGCGTATAATTCATCGACTAACGTGAACGGACTTGCAAACCACAGTCGTTCAATCCTTCCTTCCCGGCGTTCCCACCCACCCAGAGCAGGACAAATAATACAAGGCTGGCGGGGCATGGTTTATCAGTCCCGCGGGAGAGATGCTGCAGAACGACGACTGCACGTTTTATCGCTGCTCTGCTGCCCGCGGCGCCCGGTAATAGCCAGTCCGTCCGTCCGACCGATCGATGCACGACCTAGACGCAATTCTTCAGACCCATTCGAACGTATACGAGTAATGCGCACACGGAAAAGCATTTTGTTCCGGCTGTAGGCCTATACGTTGTGGAGGGGATGTACTAGCCCGCCGTAAACGCGAACTACACTAGGGGGAGTCAGCAGTCAGGGGCCGGGCTTTCAGTATATACGGTCAGAAAAAAACTATTGCTTTTTAAATACTGTTGAGCTGCTATACAGCCGGTGTCGTAGCATTTCGCCTAATCGCTCCCCCAGTTGGGTCTACTGCAGGGCCCCAACCGAAATCGAACCAGGGTTAGGGTTAGGGTAAGTATACGACGCGAAATGAGATTAGGCGAAATCAGACGACACCCGTCGTATACTTACTTACGGTCGGCCAAAAAAATTGGTACAGAAAAAAATGATGACCGACAAAACAAAGCTTGTCAAAGAAGCAAAAAACGACAAAGCAAGTCGTTGTTGTTGGCCCGTCTATCAAAAAAAGATTAGGCAAAATGGGATTAGGCGAAATGCGATTAGGCGAAATGTTACCCAACCATACAGCCAATGTCTTGGCTACCACTCAGTCTACTTATTGGCAGTGAATGGGTGACAAATTGAAAACTGAATATTCGGGTCACAGAGTGATCTCTTAGTAGAATATTATCATTTAAGTTTCAACTGGCACATCTATCCATAGGATACAGGCCAATATATAAGTGGTTATAAACTCACATAACTACTTCCACGTGTAAGGTCGTATGTTATGTCTAAGGGGTGGGAGGTGGCAATCTGATCGTAAAGAGTTGGGGACGAAAACGACCACTTCTCTGCCGACTACGTGTATTATGGTTGTGTCTATAATCAGAAGATTCGTTGGTCCAAAGCTGTAGAATGCAACACGCATTTTCGCTTACCTTGAGCCTAAGCTTCTAACCTTAACCCCAAGACAGTGCTGAGAGTCGACAATGTAAATATTGAGTCGACGTTTGCAGGGGTGTATAGGAAAAGAACCCCAAAGCTCTCGAACTATCGAACTTTCGCATTATCGAGCTGCCCCGCGTTCTGATAATAACTAGACTGTAATCAACCAGCACTCTAGCACTCTGCCATTCAGTACAATGCCAGCCATCGTTAATTGGTAAGTCTGTGTTCTATTCAGGCAAACTCGCCCGCAGTCTATACGGCTTCAGGCTGTGTTTCACATAAGCCGTGATCTCAGGCCGATAGGACGATATACGATCACCGTACGAAGTCGAGCAAGTGCGAACAAGCCTGAGTTGTTAACGGATTTACGACTAATAAAAAAATCCTAGAACAGTGCCGACTTCAGTTTTTTTTTCTGCGAGCAAACTGCAAACTAACACCGCGCCTGTTGTAAACAACTACATAAGCATTTCTGCTTCCACTGCTCCGGCCCCTTCGATAGCAGTTTATACAAAAGACAAAATTCAATGCTTACATGGTGATTATGGCTTAGGCTCAAGTAGTATATAAACTGTAAGATTGTCATCTAACTAATTTTTAGCCGACCGTACTTAAGTAACGGTCGACCTTATGGCATGGTTGTCGTCCGTCCGTCCGTCTGTCACGAATGTATTGCGGCTAAACGGTGTAAGAGGTCGGCAATAGTACCATCGGATAGTAACTATGTTTCCATGTGCAGCGGTTTAGCCGCAATTTTCAATGGAAAGTTTCAAGCTATAAGTGGCCATATCTCGGAAACTGTGAGAGATAGGGCCATAGTTACTACTAATCCCTAATATAAAGTGGCCCTTTCAGATTACATGAAAAGTATTGACCTTGGCTGACCTTGAAAGTCACAGACAACCAGTATGGTCGGCTATCCTAGCGACAGCTGGGCTTCTTGTTCTTACTAGAGTCGATGATTCGTAGTGGTCGTATGAATTTTAAAAAAAACATTAATTTCAACTACAGTGTACATTAAAACGTAACAGTTGGTGGACTTGATGGGTTCGTTTTTAGTCCACTGAATGGCCCGATTCTTCCGAGTGATAAAAGCACCAACTGAACTTTACTGCCTCTAGGTGTGTTCATTAGATCTACCTATCTCACCTGCATGCCATAGGGCTTTCAGTCATAGTAACGAACTTGCGTGACCACGTGACCACGTTTCCACTGATGAGCTCAATCAAATCGAACAGACTTGCAACTCAGTCCACATACAGTATACGTGCATGAATCCACACTGCAGTCACGTCTTTTTTTGCTATAGCCTAATTAGCTTAATCACGACGAGCGAGTAGCTTTTTTGTTCGAGCGATCTATACCGCTCTCTGTTTCTTTAAAAGACATCCGCAACACAAGGTTCAACCGTGAGCTTCATTTGTATGTGACATTGAAGTAACATTTCGGTTAAAAGCAGTGGCTTATTATAGCATATCGAATTTTTCGATAATTATGGCTGTATAATTGTTCAAACACCTACACTACCTAGACTTTCAAGCTTCGTCCTTGTATCAATACGAAAAAGTGCCGAACATACCTACTTTGCTTCAGTTTACTGTGTTCATTACGACGCTAATTTCAACCCTTTGTCACTCCGTGCTACTATGGTATACTAACGTATTCTGGATTCTAGTTTCTCCACATTAGTCAGGCCTGTAGTCCGTTTATGTGCAATAAAATCTGGCAACTGTGTGTGTGTGGCTTGCTTGCAAATTGCACGTGGCTTCGGGTGCAACTGAAATTGCACGGCAGGCGTCTGACCCGTAGCTATGACAAGAGTCTTTTGACGTGTAATTTAAACACAGATGACGTCAACTCACTGGCGGACGTTGACGTGCGTCAGTAACACGACGTGTTTTATGCCCGAGGACGCATCTTTGTATCCAATGGTGTATCTACAAGAAATTTGAGCTAATGCACACGGCACGCGCGAAAGCCTATAGCAAACTGTCAGTCTATCTCCAGCCATTTCGTCACGACTTTTACGCTTTTTGATGCTCTCGTGCGCAGGTTTCCTTAAACCTTGAAAATCGAGACTTGGACCGTCGAAATCTACGTTCAATGCCAAAAATTTAATACGCAGGTTGTCCATGTCTATCTCAATTGGTTTCGGCGCAATTCGCTCTTGCAATGTGTCTCGCATACCGAAATCGCCAAAAAATCCATAAAACCCCCTATTTTGGCGTTCAAGGTCATTCAAGGTCATTGAATTTGGCGCCAATCGAGAGCCAGTGTATAACTTCCTATTAGTGATTAATAGTAGCCTAGGCCCTATCTCGCACCGTTACTGAGATACAGCGACTTACTGGCCAAAAATTGCAAATTTTGCCTACCCCCCTCTCATTTAGCGTCCTCGTTCGGGGTGACCCCCTTCGAATTTATGAAAAAGCTTTACGGTTCCTGAAACTAGAGTCTTTCGGGCAGCCGACGGTGAAAATTTGGCAATTCTAGCTTGCACCGTTTTTGCCTGATCCACCCGTGTGACAGACGGACGGACGGCTAAGATGGCTGTGATGGCTAAGACGTGCTGAAAGCAGTAGCTGCTTTCGCGCGTAAAAATTTAAGGATCGAAGGCAAGGGGGTGCAAAATGTTGGCGCCGAAGGGGTCTTGCCCTAATTTCGTTAAATACACCGCTATTTCTATCCCGCTCTCGCTCTCTCAGTTTCCTCCGTTGCGATCGTCAGCGCGCACGTAGCTCCCCCCCCCAAAAAAAAAACTGGGAAACAATTATACGAGTAGTATCCCAGAAAAAAAACAGTATATATACAGAGTGGTATATGGGCTGCAGATTCTACAGCATTTCATCAACAGGGCAAGTTACAAGAATAACGGGGGCAAGGGTTCCTTATAGAAGCTGCAGAAGCTGTAGACACGGTGACTCATCGAGTTCCTAGTCTTTTTATCTTTCACCTAAAAGCTGAATTTCTAAAAACGGCTTCTGGAAGTCCGTCGAAACGGATGTGTGCCCGGAAATTGCCATCAACGTCCGCTTGTGTGCGTGCGTGTGGGTCTTAACGCCGCACTCCCAGAAGATCGTTATCTACTGCAAGGCAGGACGCTCCTTCCTTTTTTCTTTCGTCCTAATTTTATTTACAGCCGCGTCTCGGCTGACGCCGTCTTTGTCCTTATTATGTGACTCGTCGCCGTCCGTTGCAAAGTCGTCGGAATCTGCGAGGTTCGTATTTAACACGTCGAATGGCGTCGTCTGGCGAGTGACTCAGTCGACGGTCAGTACGACATTACGAATGCAGTAGACAGTGGACAGTCGCCTTTGTTTATCCGACCAGTACAGCCAACATTGTGTTGATCGGGTGACTGGTCACTCACTATAGTCTGAAGGGGTCCACCAAAGCCAGGGATCGCCATAGCCAAAGATGTGATTTATCTCTATTTTTAACCATATCGCCAACCTATAACCGTAGCCATATCCTTAACCTTCAACGCTGTTCGGACTAGTGTTCTTTCGGACTGGAGAGTAAACTGTCCCCGTTGACGCTGATAAATGAGTTGTGTGTCAGAACTGAAGCTTATACAGAACTCTATCTATAGACTCTTTCCTGCTGCTTTCGGGTATCCACTTTCTACGTACATAAATTTTGCAGGATAGCAAGGTCGTGACGTTTTCAAGGTTTCATACAGCAGTTAAAAATAGGACTTTGCGTCTTTACTTAATTTACTTACTTGTGTATAATCTGTTAGAGGCTTCAATCGCAGGTAAACTAAACATTATAGGCCTAGTCGTGAAGCCGCGCACGAGTATCAAATTTTCAAACGCGAACGACGTCTTTGCGTTATATGGTTTATACTATACGAAGGACTGAGCAGTTTCTTAACGGCACGCCCGGAAATGAAAAAAACCATCGTGCTTGTGTGTCAAAGGTTTTTTTTACACAAAACAGCTCTGTGTGAATAACTCTTTCAAAGAACTAAAGAAACGTGTAATTATTTTTGACAGATTTATCCTGCAGATCGTGACATTCCTCTAGTACAATAAAATGATGAGACAAGGTAAACAGGCTAACTTTAGTACAGACCTATACGCTTTACGAGCAACGTGATCATTATGAACTACAAAGCACTCGAAAGAGTGCAAACCTCTCTGCCAGTGCTGTTAATATACCACGTACCAACGGATACCAACGGATAACGACATTTTAATGTACAGGGTGGGCCAAAAAATGGCACCAGTTATTGTACGCCTCATAACTTCACCAAATATTAACCGATTTTTAAAATTCTTCCTGCACTGTGCGAATCAGGAGACAATTTGTAATGAAACTGTCACTATAGATCCCAGCATACCTCAAGTGTGTCGCTACACTACCTCGTGAGATGTCAGATGACGCACTCAAGCCGGCGACGCTACTGACCAGTTGCGTGATCAACGTTGATCGAGCCTGGCATGTGCCCCCCAAACAACCACGACTTAAATCCGGTCCATTATGTGCTTCGGGATATTCTTCAACAGATGGCCTATCAGTGTTGACAATAATCACGTCAGTCAACCAGCTGAAGCAGGTGACTGTCACTGAGTTGGGCAAACTGCCACAGCGTTTGGCTGATCGCACCATTGGTCATTGGCGTCGCCGGCTTGGGTGCGTCGTCCAGCAGCAAGGCGGACACATTGAACATTTGATGTGAAAATTATTGTAAGATGTGATTTTTAGACAATAACTGTTGTGAATTTCTTAAAATGTGTTGTTACATAAGTCGTCTTATTTTTAACTGCTATTCTTAAGACACTGACATTTCATAAGGTAGTGTAGCAACACAATGAAAACTATAGTGACAGTTTTATTGCAAATTGTCTCCTGATTCTGAGAGTGAAAGAATTTTGGAAATCGGTTGATACTTGGTGAAGTTATAAAGCATACAAAAATGGTGCCATTTTGGCCCACCCTGTATATGCAAAGAAAACACGAAGAATGAACAGACGAATACAGAAACAGAAGACATAGCCTACTTGAGTGACTCTTGTACGTGGACGTCTCGTACAGGTGAGCAATACCAAAGCATACCTGAGCAGCCAGAGACACAGCTTTCATCGCTGTCACGTGCATCAAGAGACGTCACCTCACTCACGCATTCGAAGCAATCAGAGCTAAGATTGTGACATTACGTTACACATGCTCGTGATTACCATTTTAAAGACGCGTATAGCCCCAGAAGAGTGTAGAAACGGTGGCTATAATATAGATGGGTCGTAGGGCTAAGCGGGGTACGCTGAACTGGAATAGGTGGGCATATGTGTTTCAAAGCAACGTCAGATTAGGTTGATATTATGAAAATCTTTATTCATCATTTGAAGGTTAGAAATTAGGTGATATGAAGTGTATGTAGGTTTGATTGCAAGAGAAAGTCGACCAGCTCATATGGGGGCTACGGCCTACGGCGTTTGGTTCAGTTGGGTCATGCCGGGGGAGGGAACGAGGGAGCGAGGGCGGCTGTCGACGAATAAAGACAGAATCAGACCAGGCCGACCAGACGACGGCATGTTTAGAAGTCTTCAGCGAAGACGAATTGCTCGATCAGTCCGATGACGTCATCCGGAACAAAGAGAGGGCCGACTGCGCTGATGGGGTGAGGAGGAAAGGATGGAGAAGAGGTGGGAAGGAGAGAGAAAGGTCGAACAGCTGCTGCAGCCAGCGTTAGCCGAATTTCCAGTGCGAATACCACGACCGAAAAAAAAACCACGCGCGCGGCCGCGCTAGTACAAAGAGACGAGTTTGGACGCAAATAAACAGGAAGGCAAAGCGACAAGCAGCCATAGACGCACGCAGACGCACAGAGGAAGATTACGAGTACCGACAGGGATGGAAGGACGAACGGAGTGGGGGAGGGGAAGGTGAGGGAGATGGACCCCCCAACCTCCCGGCGTCGGCATTCTGTCATCGATCAGGGCCTATTTACGCACGAAGTCGTCTGCCATTGCTATTCGATTGCCGTGCAGTCGAAACGGACCGAGAGAAAAGCGCGCAGTGCCCGTATATAATCCGACCGCCGACCGAGCAGCGGCGCAAAAGCCATAGGTCATAATTCTACATTATACAACAGCCGCGACCAGTACACTCGTGGTCGGTCGTTCTTTTTATCCCATGCCCCATGCATCAGCTAGTGATTGCGCCGGGCAACGCACAACCATGCTCACTATATTGCTCGTTTATATAACGCCAGTATCAACCATAGCCAGGCAAGCCTTGCAAATATTTTCAGAAAGTGAAACAGAAGTGCTCATAGGAGACATGGGAAACAGATAATACATGCAACTGCTAGTTGTCTACTGCTACGCAACCGCCTTAAAGTCAGGCAGCTCAGCTTTTTCATCCCAGAAAGCGTGTCTGTGTCTAGTGTGACTGGGTGTCGTAGCATTTCGCCTAATCGCTCCTCCAGTTGGGTCTACTGCAGAGCCCCAACCGAAATCGAACTACGGTTAGGGTGAGGGTAAGTATACGACGCGAAATGAGATTAGGCGAAATGCTACCCAACCGTGTGACTGTCCGCACGAGTTGCTGCTGCTGCTGTACTACCTGGCTCAGGACAGTAATTGGCAAAAATATACACTGCTAAACTATAACAGTAACTACAGTCAGCGTGCCACGAGTGTGACAGACAACCGCCTGACCGGCGACAGACCACGCTACGCAGAAATGGGTAGCTTATATGGGAGAAATCAGATGACGGCCCGCCATGGTCAGGGGCCGCCATAGTTAGGATTACGGTTAGGGTTAGGACCCTACATTCCTATAGGCTTCCCGTAGAATCCCCGCTTGAGCAAAGGGGTGGCCGTAGGGGGTCGCCGATGGCACGAATGGCTAGCTCCGCCACACTTTCCTATAGGCTACTTGGGTTAGGGTTAGGGTTATGGCTAGTGGGGTCCTAACCCTAACCGTAACCATAACTATGGCGGCCCCTGGCTATGGCAGGCCACAATCCGAAATCGTGTTTGCGCCAGTGCGATTCAGGGTCGGATTTAGAGGGGAACGGGGGGGGGCCCGGGCCCCAGGCCTCCCACCAACAGGGGGCCTCCCAGCAAACCCCTCAATTTTTAAAACCCTGTAATTCGATAGCCAATCCCTTTCTGAAATCCCAAATACGCCACTGGGCCCAGGCCTCCCACCAGCTAAATCCGGCCCTGGTGCGATTTCGCGTAAAATATTTGAAAAAAAATGATATCGAGATCGGTGGTTGAACACAGCCGCTATGCAGGGTGGGTGGTCAAAGCGACACAAACGAATGCATCATCGTCATCAGCGTCGGTTAAGACTCGCCATCCAAGTCAGTCCAGACACTGTACACTAATGAATGTCGACCTGGCCACGTCGCAGGCTTAAGTCCGTTATATTCATCACTGGCTCCGATCCGCAGGCAGCAGAGTGGACGTGACTGTATAGGCCAATTCCGACAGCGACGCCCGCTATTGCAGCCATACATCACACGTCACATCACAGGCGTGGCTTCCTTAATATTAGCCGAAAGCTTTCCAACACGCTCGGAAGCAACCTATAGGTGTGGCCGTTGACCGACGATGCAAACGCAACCAAGAATGGCAAAAAAACTTGACCGACCGAGTTACCGACGATTTCAGATCTGAATGACAGTCTGTAAGTACCCATAATCTAAGTACTCGTATAAGTAGAACGTAAATTTGCCGGTATATAGCGCACAGTATTCTTGAAAGACTTCTAATAGCCTACGTTTGATAATTTCGATGCACACACCATGCACAGGGTGGCCACAGTTTGGGAAGAAAAAATTCACTTTTCAAGGACTTTTCAAGGACCTTAAACTCACTTTTCCGGACCTATTCCGTCGACGTTTCTGCCAAGTTACAGAGGCTTTAGTTATGACAATTTTAGAGAGTATGCAATGTTTCGGCATCAAAAGAAAACCATTAGGCAGCACCAAAAAAATAAAATTTCTAACCTTGTTGCGTACTGAATATTTTTGCTATACGAATTAAGTGCAAAATTTTAATGCTAGGTATCAATGGTTACTGTACTTAGATTCAAGGACTTTCAAGGCCCTGTGGCCACCCTGCATGCATAGTAATGGCATAAACATAGGCCTATAGCAGTTTAAACAGAAAGCCTCAAGCGTAGAACTAGAACGGGATTTAATCTATACCGCATCAAGAGCAGATATAGAGCCTATCGACTGGCAGACGTCCGAGAGCAAAATCTAAAGACACAGTGACCAAAAGACAACAATTTCCGGTCGCTAGACTAGTATCACAGGAGCGAAATGGGGGAACGGACATTTTCCCGTACAGACGTTTCTCGAGTAAACTTTATTATTTAGGTTTTTGCCGTCGTCTGTTTCATGCAGCAGGATATTTATATTTTCAGGGCGGATGCCGTTCCTGTCTCCAAACCATGGGTGACGGAGCACTTATAGCAGCTGTTAACGGTTGGGTAGCATTTCGCTTAATCGCATTTCGCCTAATCGCATTTCGCCTAATCCCATTTTGCCCAATGTTTTTTTTTGATAGGCAGACCAACAACAACGACTTGCTTTGTCGTTTTTTGCTTCTTTGACAAGCTTTGTTTTGTCGTTCATCATTTTTTTCTGTACCATTTTTTGGCCGACCGTAAGTAAGTATACGACGGGTGTCGTCTCATTTCGCCTTATCTCATTTCGCGTCGTATACTTACCCTAACCCTAACCCTCACCCTAACCCTAACCTTAACCCTAACTCTAGTTCGATTTCGGTAAACCCAACTGGGGGAGCAATTAGGCGAAATGCGATTAGGCGAAATGCTACGACACCGCTGTTAACGCACACACGCTTGAGTTGCTAGATATGACAGATCAGATCACTTAAGCTCTCTCCGCTATCTAAATATGTAATAATTCACCGCCGATCAAACTGAAATCGCCAAACTACTTCAGATATACTATTAAGCCTGATTCAACCCGAGAGTCCCTATAACATGATACAACTTAAAAGTCCCGACAAAAATCCAACAACAGCAAAATTACAAAAAAAACACGATCGTTGTAGGGTAGTCAGTCAAGCCTAGATGCAAAAAAAACGTGAATACCTGTTACCTAGGTACAGATACGCGTAGGCAAGCGACAGCAAAACACACCTGAATCACATTCATCCATCATCGCTGTGGCGGAGGTATATCTAGAGCACACGACCCCCTCCCCCACTACGTCGAAACGCATGATGCACTCGCCGTCGTTATTATAAGACCCGAACACGTCAACGTCACGACAATGCGGACGGCTGGTTAAAACCTACAACAAACGCCTAATCGCATTTCGCCTAATCCCAGTTTGCCTAATCTTTTTTTCTGATAGGCGAACCAACAACAACGACTTGCTCTGTCGTTTTTGCTTCTTTGAAAGCTTTGTTTTGTCGGTCATCATTTTTTTCTGTACCATTTTTTTGTCCGACCGTAAGTAAGTATACAACGGGTGTCGTCTCATTTCGCCTAATCTCATTTAGCGTCGTATACTTACTCTAACCCTAACCCTAACCCTAGTTCGATTTCGGTTGGGGTTCTGTAGTAGACCCAACTGTGGGAGCGATTAAGCGAAATGCGATTAGGCGAAATGCTACGACACCCAACAAACGGGAGGGCGAACCGAGCGCACAGATACGAGTGTGTTTACTTCACGAACGATATTGCTTAGTCACGCCAAGGCTGTTTAGTATGTACATCAAGCACTCAGGCGTTTGACATCAGCATATGTGTATTATGATGTACTGTATGTACACGGATGGCCGTGTATGAAGACCGTTCTTTCTCACAGTACACACTATATCACGCCAGTCGTCATATTTTAGTTAGTGCTGTACGCGCACTCGAATTGTTCGAGTTACAGCTGCTTCAGTTCAGTTCAAACTTCGAACTTCAGCTGGAGTATATACTGACAGAGTATAAAGCGTACTACAGGGTGGTCCAAAAAAACCGCACAAAGTTAATGACCCCATAATTTTGCAACCGTACGTCATAGAGTCATGTTGTTTTCAGCAAAATGTTCCGAAAAAAATTTCTTACGTGACCAAAGTCAATATTTAAATACAGCAGTTAAATATTCTTTGTTATTGCCGCTGGAAATTGAACTGTGCAAAAAAGTATTACCCTCGACACTGCAGTCCATAAAAAACATGCCAGTTTTACTTTTTGAATAGCTCCGTGAAACATTGGCCGATTTTAATAAATTTTGGCAGGCATTTTTAGAAAGAAACTTGACGCATGTGTCTTTAGTTTTGGCCACCTCGCTCTAAGGTTGTCGCTACACTACCGTGTGAAATGCAGTGGTCACAGTTTGGCCATTGACATCAATGAATTCATACAGGGTAGCGTATGCATCGCCTCAGAAATTATTAACTGAATAACGACAAACGCAATTGACAGTAATTATTATCACTCAAAAAGTCACACGTGTCACATCACATCATTTTCATTTTAGCATGTGCTCAACATGTCCTCCTGCAGCACAAACGCAAGCGGTAGACATTGACACCATTTGCCAACAGCACGTTCAGTAACTGCGTGACTCAAGCGGCCCACTCGCTGTTAATGTATCATTTCAGTTTGTCGATTTACCAGTACAGTTTTAAAATAAAGACGAAGCAACAGATTTTCAGTGATTTTGTGGTTTCAGTAATTTTCTGAGCTGACGCATGCACTACCCAGTATGAATTCATTGATGTCAATGGCCAAACTGTGACCACTGCATTTCACACGGTAGTGTAGCGACAACCTTAGAGCAAGGTGGCCAAAACTAAAGACACATGCGTCAAGTTTCTTTCTAATATTGCCTGCC
>Ga0209367_1002380_pt1 | contig 24774 bp, 13 predicted proteins | sample WorMetLIZISLAND2_FD_187412 | JGI IMG/M metagenome (GOLD analysis project Ga0209367, IMG submission 187412) | Marine gutless worms symbiont microbial communities from Max Planck institute for Marine Microbiology, Germany - Olavius geniculatus... ... | reverse complement strand
CGCAATTTTTGGATGCAGCGCACATTTCAACACTGAATTGCGACTAAATGGCTGGAGATAGACCAAGACAACCTGCGTATGAAATTTTCAGCATTCAATTCAAGTCCTGACCCCCTAGGTTCAAGGAGGCCGGCGCAGGCGGGCATCAAAGACAGCTACCCCCCTAAAAAGTGGTTATTTTACCGCAATTATCACGTGTAGCGTGAACACAGTTGCAGATAGACACAGACATGCTGCTTATCATAACAAGCACTAATAACAGGCTTTTTATTGCTGTCAACGTCGATGACCTTGAACCCTCAAAATAAGGGTTTTTAGTGAATTTTTCTGCGATTTTTGGCTGTGACACACATTTTAAGAGTGAACTGCACCGAAATGGCTGGAGATAGACCTGGACATTTCGCGCATGACATTTTTTAGCATAGAACATACATTTTTAAGAATCTACAAGTAGTTATTTTAGCGCTATTGGCTCGTGTAGCTTGAAAACGGTTGCAGATCGGCAGAGACATGCTGCTAATCATAACAAGCAATATAGTGACAAGCTTTTTATTGGTGTAAACATCAATGACCTTGAATGACCTTGAATTTCAAAAATAGGGGTTTTAGCGTTTTTTTTCCAATTTGTGGCTGCGGCGTAGATTTCAAGAGTGAACTGCATCAAAATGGATAGAGTTAAATCAAGACAACCTGCGAATAATAACTGCTAAGGCTGTCGCACGTCTCATGAGCTTTGCTCAAATTACTTGATTTACTTAGTTTCAAAAATTAAAACTTTGATGTCACAAGTCATGCAACTCGTCAGAAAAGATATGTTACAAAACTAATGAGAATACTGACAGATTACCTGAAGCTTACTCTCGAGCTGCTCCTTTAAATCATAGAACGGCCTGCACATTACCCCAGTTCAATGAGAAATATGTAGCATAACTAAACAAAAATACTATAACCCAGAAATAATGCCTTAAATCAATATTCTTATTTATGAGTGTGACTGACATAAGCTAGGATTACAGCAACCCAGACATTGGCATATGCAGAATAATATGAGACTGCTGACACATGTATTTCAATGCAACCACTAAATGCAAAAAAATTACAAAACACTCAGATCGGTCAATAACTAATAAACACCAAAACAAACAAAAATATTCCAAACTTTTTAGACAAGCACTATGGCACAAAATCTTGCTCGTCGCAAGTAGTTTTGCCAAGTGGAAGCTGATATAAATAAGTAGCCATATGATTGTAAAACAGTTTGACAAGTGACAGTACATAATTCAGTCAGTGTTTTGGACCTGTACTTTGCCTTAGACCAATTTGTACAAGTGCATAGTAATGATAGGTATAAACAACATAATACAACAACAAAAACTGCTCAAAATTACGCATTCACACAACTGAGCTACACTGCATTTAATACGATATAGACTGTGATGACATACTTTGCCCGCTTCACAGTTTTAGGAATGTCTTTGAGAAGAGCAGCGATTTTCTGCCGCACTGAAAGGTGTTCTTTGGCTTTCATTTGATGCTCTCGCTCACAGGCAAGTTTCGTCTGCTCTGACTTCATGAACTACAGACATAATGTAATTGTAAACTTACAACATTAACTAGTCAGCATTTTAAAAATATGTCATTCATCCCCTTCGCTGTCAAAAATTGTCAAACTACATATTGGACAGTCTTACCCTTCTTATAGAACCTGGTTACTACTTGAATGTACACTATCTCAGTATGTAACCAACCACCCAGGTCAACTCAGCCTATGGGGTAGATAAGTCAAGTGCTGGCCTGCTAAATTTGAGTCGGGGTGCATTCTCTTGTGTCGGGTGGCAGGCAACACTGTGCGATTCTATATGGCAGCTATCTCCGTAGCTCTGAGATGGAGGCCCTTGTCCTCCAGTGGAGAGCATTATAAGATTGATGGTTGTCTGGAGGATAACAGGGAAAATTATTAGAGCTACCATTATGTTAATTAAATATGCATGCGTATAATGGAGTTCTTACAATTTTAGGTTCTTGTGTTTTGTGTTTCTGTAAAGGTCAAGCTACTGTTCTGTTATTATGTGTTTGTGTGCATTCTGCCTGAGAAAGGCCATCCCTGAAATGACCTATACTGTGTCGGGCAGGACGTTAAACCCTACTCACTCACTCACTCTGAGATGGATTTCTATGCAGAGCTATAAACACCCTTTTCAACCCTTTGACTAAAATGGACTGAGCAGTGTCGAAGCTGAGACCTTATTGGTAGCTGCGTTGAGAGACTCTTGTTCCTCGGCACTAAAGGATACTGCTGTTGCTGCACTATCAGCCGCTGATCTGCGGCTCTGTTCAATGCTTGTCAGTGTCCGTTTGCTCTGCTCACACACTACACATGCTGCATGGTACTTCTCGGCTGAACGACGAACTTCTGCCTGCAGCTGAAACGCACCATCAAAAACACTTCATCACAATACATCGGGTGGCACATAAAACTGTGGACAGCCTGTATCATGACAAGGGCCAAATTTAAACCTGATTAGGCGATGTTCAGTAAAAGTGTGGGTCTCACATACAGTAAATTTTCGAGCACCAATGTAAGAAAACTTGGATTTCAGATCCCCATGAAGCCAGGCAATGATGTGCTGTAGCAACTAGCAATCTAACTGTTAAATCTTGCAACATGACACAAAAAAGTCCACACAAGCCAAAAAAAATATTGACCTCCATTTTCTGGCCTGTGAGGCCCCCTGTTTGGCTGAAATGCCAAAATCCACCTCTGACCATGATGGCCAAAAACCACGACTTTATTTATCAACATCATATAGTACAAGCAATACACAGATAGCAAATATAGACTGACAAAACATCAAGGATGGAATGTCCCTCACTAACTGATGCCCTTTGAAAAGAATATGTATTTTTACCTTGTGAGACTGAATCAGTAACTCGTAGTATGGCTGAGCTTGACTGATGTGCTTATCACCAACACGTTTATGCAGAGCATCAAGCTGCTGGGTGTAGATGGCTTTATCACGTATGAATCTTAGCTGAGCTGTCTGTTAAAAACACAGCCATTATTCAATCATTTACACTCACTCTACACAGAATACAACTCTCGATTATAAACACACATCAGCAGCATTAATGTATACGATTAATAGGCCTAGACGAAAAAAAAACATGAAAGCCATGAATTCTGAAATTTGTTATGATTTTTCAAACATGCAACAAATCCATATCATCAGTGATAAGCATCAACTACCTACTTACTAGACTACTAGTTAAAACTGCTTCTTAACTAATGTATCAAAAAGCAGTTTGGCCTATAACTATGACTATATGCTTGTTCCTTGCAAAAGGTAATGTTGCCATATTTAATAGTAACTTGAACACTAAAAAAGCATTCACCAGTTTTATGGTGTCATTCAGACATACATCAGGTGACCCTGTTGCCATAAAATATAAGGTATTTGGACACAACATTGGCTATAACTCAACAAATGCAAGATATGTCCTCAATACTCGTTTTTGCATTTGTCTGGACTCTGGAGGTTGAAAATTGAATAGTGTTAGCCAAATCTATGCTGCTGCAGTAACTACAACGTTCTTATCGTATAACAAAATATTCTGGTAGAAGTCTATAATACAACACTGAGTTAGCTGGCACTGCAAAGCATACAAGTAAATATGGTAGTTAATTAGTTATCCTAAATACTGCTCAAAAAGCACAGAACCTGAAGTTCATTCTCCAATTTGTTGATACTGTCAGCAGCAGCATTTAATGTCTCCAACTCAACCTGAAAAAAAAACAAAAATGCTGCAAACTATGTGGCAACTATTCACATGTAGCAATGTAGCTATGTCACATCTCACAGGATTTACAATTCATTCAAGTTCATAGCAACAATTGACTAATAAATACAAGTAAACAAACAGCCATGAGCAAGATGTCCAGAATATAGATGCTGCCAGCACTCAACTCAATTTCATAAACTTGTTTCCCCCAGTACAGAAAAACAGACATGCAAGTACTTCAGCATTTGATCTGACCAGTGGCAAAATTGACAGCTAGAGGTCTAGTTTTAAGCTGAAATGTGAACATATGAGCAAAATACTGGGGCTACCAAAATTCTGTTGACAATTGGACAAAATGTCAATGTAAATGGTAAAGATGCTACTTTCAATTTTTCCCATTTTCAATAGCTAAACATGTATTAACTGATCACCAATCGAAAATTGAATTCTTTGGTACTACATGATATTAAGCAAGTGCTGAAACACCAAGGGAAAAATATTTAGCACAAATACACTGCTCAGATATAAATGCTAGTTCACACAAGAAAACAGATTAAGCAATAACCTTGACTCGTGGATCCAGTGCTGTGACCTCATCTTGGCAAGAAACACCTTCCACAAGACTCTCACCAGTAGAATCACTTTCCATACTTCATCTCAAACACAATAACTTTCACAACTCTACAATTAACCAAAAGTATAACGTCAACCAACATTTGTGTACCAGTACACCAAATTGATAACGTTTAACAGCACAAAAGTGGCAAATCCAATATTCTTTCTCCTTTTCTGCTACAGAATTGTTGATGCTGCATCTTGCAACAGTGGTTAATTTTCTGTAGCAATGCAAATCTGTAGAGCATTGCTAAAACATGGGAAAAACATATACAAGTATGCAGATTTTGCATGGTGGGTAACAGCAACAACTAGAAATTTGGGCCAAAGCCCAACGTGAGTCCGCCCAGCGCCCTAAGTCCGATTAAGGGGAAATTAGGAGTGGGGGTAAAATTTCCTCGGCACCAAAGTCACATGGCCCAAACTCAAATGCATTGGCATACGCCGAACGCGCATTGTCGACTTAGAGTAGGTCAACATGAGTGCTCATAACTTTGTTCGTAGTGGATGGAATTTCACAAATTTTTTTTGTTCAACGCCGAAAGGATCGTTCTCGTCAACGCCATTTACGTTTTGTCACTATCTTCATCGGTTCCAGAGATATTTGCACTCAAACTCGAAAGTTGTCGTAAATCGCACCGATTTTTGAACGTTTTTTGCCCTCCCGAATTTTAAGGGAGGCGATGCCCCCAAAAGTTGTACTTGCGTTAACACCCCAAGCTAAAGACACGTCAAGTGCCAAAGTTTCGTCGGGATACACTCACTAACTCCGAAGTTATAAGCGCTCCTTTATTACATTTTAAACCAATTTATGATCCCCTTTGAAAAAAAATTGTAAGAGGGGCCCCCGTCCCCAGTGGGGGGTGCGCTAATAAGACTTGGTCATTCTCTAGCGTGTGTAAAAATTTGGTGGCGCAGCACCCCCTAGGGGCCGAAATATGGTCTTCCAAAAAAATGCGCTTTAGGTGGGTACAATTCCACATCGAGATCTCCAAGGTTACTGGACCAAACTTTACTGGACTTGTTTCGCCTAACGCAGGAGAAATCGCGATAGATAAAATATTTATCCGATTTTGAATATCTTCAACCATTTCGGAGATATTCGCCGCCAAACTTCAAACTCGTCCAAAATCGAGTTAAATTTTGCATGTTTTTGGCCCCTGAAATTTTTTTGAGGTGTGCCCCCAAAATTTTGGACTGGCATTATAAAATTGGGCCTAGTACTGACCATTGTGCAAAATTTCACGCCGGTCGGCCCACGCATCTCGGAGATCTCGTGTTGAAGAAAAAAATAATATACAACATCTAGGCTAAAACTTAAGTCCGCTCCACAAGCTATCGCTTCCGGACGGACTAAAAATCACTTTAAATCAACAATTACTTGCAGGACTATCAAAAACACAGCTGGCTTGTCCCACAAACTCAACCCACCTGCAGTATTAATATTACCATACATACGACCTATATATACACTGTGTCTCAAAAAACATCCCCAACATTTTTGACTGTAACTTGAAAACCAATTAACAGATTTTGATAATTTTTGGTAGGAATATTCCTGACACAACTTGTCATCAAATGACCATTCAGTTTCCCACCTCACCCAATGTATGCTTCTGCACTACCTAGGGGAAGCAGATCAAGCAAAATATGTGTTGAAATAAACAGAAAACCTGAAAAAATATCCCCAACATTATCGATCGTAACTTGAAGAAGGATCAGCAGATTTTAATAATTTTTGGCAGGAATATTTCTGACACAACTGGCTATTAAACAAGTGTTTTAGTTTCCACCTCACCCAACGTCTGCTTTTGCACTACCTGGGGAAATCAGACCAAGCATAATACGTGGAAAAATGAATTGAAAAACGTCAATAAATTCCATTTATCCTAATCTGTGGGCCCCAACAGCTGGTCTATCACATTACAAGGTTTAGCTGTCATGCAGCAGTGTGCATATGCAGTGTGCATAAGTTCAACGTGTATGCCTGCACCTACTCACTTCTCTATATGTTTAAATAGTTGCCGATATGTTATGTTACTTCACCAGAAGTATGGTAGACGCCATGTGTCAACAGCTGCATGATGTAAAAGCCAAGCTGCTTCAACATATAAAATGGTATTATTTTTACGAAATAATTAAAAAGTTGATCGCAAATGTTTCTTAACTTTTTGTACTTTAAACATCTTTGGCAGTTGATTGTGAGATACTTGTCCGTTAATTCACCCGCACCCAAATAAACCGCTAAAGTTAAGGCTAAGGCTAAGGTTAGGAATAGGGTTAGGGTTAGCATTAACAATAATAATTCTAGTGTAGTTGAATTAATACCCATTTGCGGGTAAATGACCATGTGATTTTACCTCATAAGTTTGTCATATATAATAGGGAGTGTCTATGATCACGAATTCATGATCGCGTCGCCGATTGCCTATGATCACGGCAGCCAATAGGAAGAGCCAATACAGTCAGCACGTTCACCGTCGCTATTGACCAATCGGAGCATGGTTTAGAACATCGATAGGCGTGGCATATTTCGAACGAGAAAGTTTGGTTTTGTTTACGTTCATTTCGTGTAGTTAATCTAGTTTTTGTTTGCGATATGGCTTCCATAGAATTAGGTGCAAAATTCAACGACTGGGATACATTTGCCATTGCTCTGAAGCGGTAGCACTAATTGCTGAATCGGCTGAATCGGTGTAATTATTGAATCGGCCCACTGCTGCGTTCATGGCCACCTGAGTCGTCATGCATCACTTTTTTCTCTTCACTGTCGTAATTAATGTTTTTTTCGTAATAATGTATTCATATTCTGCAGCTTATTCAGTTTTAAAGCAATTTAGTGGTAGATATATATAGAATGTCTATGCCAGGAAGCGCCGATTAAGCCGATTCAGCAATTAGTGCTACCCCTCTGAAGCATTTTTCTGAAGCAAATCACGTTACGTTTGTGAAGCACAACACCAAGACGCGAATCACGAATTCGTGATCATAGATGAACGTCGGCAGCGATCGCGGCTGCCGATTGCCTACGATCACGAATTCGTGATCATAGCACCGGTCTATATAATAATTTAATCAATGTTAAGGAACGAAAATTCCAGGGAATGAAAGTTTCAAAAAAACGAGCCAGGGACGAACCAGCCAGAAAGCGAATCAGCCAGGTAAAGGAGCGAATCAACCAGAGGGCATAAAAAGCCAGGGGCGAATCAGCCACGGGGCGAAACAGCAAAGGGGCGTTGGGTGGTCCGCTGGTCCGTCGATCCACAAATTACCCGTAACCCGAAAGTTCTCGGGTACAAATGTTCCATAAATCTAAATTAATACCGTTGTCTCTTTATCGGCTAAATCTGTAACTTATCCATTGCCTTTGAAAAAAAATATCTGCGAAATCATTGGAATTGGTAAATAAACAAAAAAGTTTTATGTTATTTAAATATTTTACGCAGCATTGTAGAAAGTAGGGATGGGTCAATACATCGAATAATCGATTATCGTTTCGATATCGATACATTCATTCATTCATTCATTTTATTCTTTAGAAAAAAACTGACAAACGCAACTTATGAAAAATATAGTCAGTGGCGAAATAAACAAAACCGAACATAGGTCTAATTTGCAAGAATATACCCATCAATAGCTGTCTCTATGAAGCATGCAAAGAGAGGGATTTGGGTGTAACAGTAACCAACAACTTGAAACCTAGCCAGCAGTGTACCAAAGCAACTTCGAAGGCAAGGTCTATCCTGGGCTGGATCAAGAAGCAGTTCGGTAGCCTTAGGCCGTAATCGATTTAGCAAAAACCGAAACCAGTTTCGGTTTTGGGTTTTGCTGTGTAAATCGATTGCACCAAACCGTTTTCGTAGGATGGTAGGATTAAACAAACAACATGGCGAGCGTCATGGTTCCCATGATGATCGAATTTTTATTTTATTTATTTTTAATTTTCATTTTACTGTTGAAGCTTTATTCCTGTACGTGATAACAATTTAACTACAAGTAAACAAAACAGCAACAAGCAAACGGCTTCCGGTTTTGCCAGCGAAACCTGCTCCAGAGTCGGTTTCAAAAATTAACCCCGGTTTCCCGAAACCGGCTTAATCGATTGCAGAAAACTCTACCCTGAAAGGAAACCAGTTTCGGTTTTTGCTAAATCGATTACGGCCTTAATAAAGATGAATTTTTGATACTGTACAAAACCTAGTTGTCAGACCACATATGGAATTCTGTATTCAGGCATGGTCGCCATACCAACAAAAAGACATCAATTGCTTGGAAAGTGTCCAGCGCAGGGCAACGAAGATGGTTCGAGAGAGGAACGTTCCCTATGATGGACGATTGAAGGCCCTCGGATTGTATTCGCTCCAGCAAAGAAGGCTCCGAAGTGATCTGATTGAGGTGTTTAAAATATAATGACCGATAGAGAAAAGATAGACGAATGTCAGTTTTTCACACGCTCAGCATCCAGTCACCTGAGAGGCCACAGTCTGAAACTCTACAAGCCACAGACAACCCGACAGGTCTGGCAGAATTTCTTCAGACAACGAATCATAGACACATGGAATAAATTGCCAGGTCATATTGTCGAGTCGACTTCAGTCAACATGTTCAAGAACACGCTGGACGATCACTGGAACGATGTGGGCACTAAAAGCTGATGCTTCACCAGCCCATCTCCCTATAAGTAACAAGTTAGTGACAAAGTCACGTTCGTTGAGATGAGTAGTTTTGTTAAGCAGAAGTTTGTCATGAGAGCATGGTCTGAGTGTCACGGTTGATTTTTACCTAAGGTCGCTTTGTATCATTTGAATAAAACGCGTGGAGCGTTTGCGTCATTTTTCTCTACGCGGTATGTCTATTTTATTTGTTTGCGTGTTATTTTGTATTTCTGTGCACCCCTATAGTTGTTCGTTCCTAAGCGTGCTTTTCTGTGCACTCGTATATAAGTTTGTCTATCATGTGGTATGGCCTGACAAGTCTGGCCAATAGTTGATGACGTTGTCGAGTGCGCGGGGAAAACTGGACCATTAGACAATATTTATGTAAAAAAACTATTTAGTTTATATATGGTGTAAGGGTGACATTGTGGTTGCAGGTATAAAACAGCACAAATCGTAGTTTAATAATTCAAATGTCACCATTACACAATGTCAGAAGAACTTTGCTGACTGTGTAATGGTAAAGTTTGAATTATTAAAATTAAAATTTCGTTGCCATGGCAACGGGGGTTGGTCGGAAGAAAATGCGATTTGCAGCATTCAATGGCTTATTCCCGAAAACCCTCCTATTGACGCAAAAATCTCGCAAAAATCTCTTACGCAAGCCAAGTTATAGCCAATTTTGTCCCAAATTTCGTTGCCATGTCAACGGGGGTCGGTCGGGGAAAAATGCAATTGGCAGCATTCGATGGCCATCCTTATTCCGTTTTCCATCAATACTTATCAATAAGCTTGAACAACATTTTATCTAGCTTTTATGCTGCGATCGTCAACTGCTTTTTTATCTGACATTTTATTAGACATTTTATTAGACATTTTATGTAATATGCGTATTTTATCGTATTGCATTGTATGTAGGCCTATTGACTTAATCCTACCTTTTGGCCGCAACACAATATAAACCTTCATTTCAACATTTATAACGGGATTGAAAATTGGTCACTTTTAACCACATCGCTGACGTCTCCTCGCGCGAGAACCGTATAGCGACGAACTGACGAACAGACGCCTTTGCCATAGTTAAGACAGGGCTTCTGCACGGCAAGTTACTCTGACGCCGTGTAAAAAGCAGACAGGAATGAGCAGACCTTATCCGCAATGAACTAGATATATATAGCACCACCGCAGGTACGAGTAGCAAGGGTTCTGAATAAAAAAGTATCGTCCGGTCTTGCCGACGGGGTAGAAGTTCCGGTAACGGAGACGGATATTTCAGGAGAAGTAGACGCGACCGGCAGGTATGGAGACTGTGTCACTGCCGCGTGAATTAAAATACGAAGGAGACCAGCGCGGTTCGATCGGCGATTGGTCAGTAGGCCTACGTCGTAGCGACGTCGCTAGCTACTGTATAATCTCGGTCGACCGTCACTCATTTCTACTGCATTTATATTCAACTCTGAGCGAGCCAGCCAGCACGGCGGACCAGGGACTCCGCTATGCAAATACAAGGACGACACAGCAGCACGTCGTTGCCGCGAGGCGCAACGGCGACAGTCGATTGCAATTACTACGAACGAGATTGTGTTGACGACGACGACTTCCAGATTAGCTGGTCATTGATCATGTTCTGCAAACGCGGTCAGAAGTCACGAGCAAGTCGACGTGACGGTGGCTCAGCCGTTAGTCGTTATACAGGCCTAGAAAGTATAAGCCACCAGGACCAGGTTTTGTCACTCGAAGACATGCGGCCCGGTCGGGTAATTCAGAAAGAACACGCGAGACTACAGTAGGCCTAGGTGCTTTTCTTGTAAACTCGCAAGCGTCCGTTGATATGTAGTTTTGCTAAAAAAAATCCTACAAGCAATACATAACTATACTCAAAAAGCAAATGCCTCATGTAGCATTATGAATTTACGACATCGGTGACCTGATGTCCCAGTAAAACATCCTCACAGTTCAGGTAAAATACATCTCGCTTTGTCATTCGGTTAACTTGTTTATCACCGGCGCGACGTGTGACTTCATTTGCTCGCAGAGTGGTAAACAAAACAATATTAAACGATATTTACTGCAAATGAACGATCTCGCGTACTCGTAGAATGAATAGATTGTACTGTATTTTTCCATCAATTTACAGACATTTGTTACCTGTTCGGTATAAATGTGGGGCCAAGAACTTGATGACATTAAATAATATGACAAAAACACACATGCACAACAAACGAGAGACAGCTGAAAGTAAAAAAAACTACGAAACTTGTAACGATCAATAGCAGTCTTTAAATAAAATTAAAGTTCGATTCCGAGTACCCATTTTACTGAAATTATGCGAGTATTTGCAGAGCGAAGACGCGAAGTTTTTACTGGGACATATTGTGAGAGCAGGGAAAGCGACAGTGCGCCAACGATACGCTGATGCGTCCGCCGAGACGTAGACCTACACTTGGGCGTCATTCTGTTGAACGCTGTTAAATCGAAAGCGACAGATGGGTGCAATGCCGCACAGTTCAGAGCAATCGAACAACAGCGACGACAACGACGACAATAAGATTGCGTGATAAGCGCCGTGCGGCAGCCGCCAGCATGTTGAACTCGACCGACGTTGAACCGTGGTGATTGGATGCAATGCGACAGCAGCATCAGCAGCAGCAGCAACAGCGGAGACGTAATGACCTAATCTCTGAGACCGCTCAGTTCCGCTTACCGTAATCGATTCGCAGCTGGGGGTCGTAGTTTGCCACAAGAAAAAATATAACAAACAGGTTGAAATGTGACTGACAATTAACGGCAACAGTAGATCAGATGTACAGGATGGCCTAAGAAAGTAAGCTATTGCACTATGACCATATATCCACTAAATATTGACCAATTATCACAGTTTTTTTCACCAGTGAACTCTTTAAAAATTCGCTACTCAGTGGCATGCACACCACACCTGTTGTGTCGCTACTTCACCAAAAATATCCCCAAAACCAACAATTTCTACAGATCGGCAGAAGTTCCAATGGTAAATTTTTTAAGTATTTAAAATGTTAAATATAAATTATAGTAAGCTTAAAAAACAACGGAGACCATATTAAACATTTTTTCGAATAGTTTGAACCGTTTGCATAAATTTTCAATGTACACTGTGTCCCGAAAAAAAACATCCCCGACATTTTCGACTGTAACTTAAAATCAGTAAACAGATTTTGATAATGTTTGGTAGGAATATTCCTGACACAACTTGCCATCAAATGACAGTTCAGTTTCCCACCCCACCCAATGTATACTTTTGCACTACCTAAAGAAACCAGATCAAGCAATAATATGCGTTGAAATAAGCAGAAAACCTGGAAAAACATCCCGACATTATCGATCGTAACTTAAATAAAAATTAGCAGATTTTAATAATATTTGGTAAAAATATTTCTGACACAACTGGCTATTAAATAAGTGTTTTAGTTTTCACCTCACCCCGTCTGCTTTTGCACTACCTGGGAAAAACAGACCAAGCATAATACGTGTTAAAATGAATAAAAAACGGCAATTAATTTTATCTATTTTAATCTGTGGGCCCCAACAGCCGGTCTATTACAAGGTTTGACTATCATGCAGCAGTGTGTGTACCAGATGAAGTTTAGGAATGTTTTAAGAAGCGACTGGTACAGCCTGGATTGGTCTGGAGCAAAACATTATCGATACTGCTGTCAGTGAATGGAGAAAGCGTCTCCTTGCCTGTGTTCGCATAGTGGGCCAACACTTCAAGCAATTTTACTGCAGGCAGAATGGACAACTAGATTAATTTTTAGCCAAAGTGTCAAAAATGTGAACAAAATGTGTTTTATGTTTTATGTCAATTAAGCAATTCTATCGCATTGGATAAAAAGTGATATTTCGTGGGTGTGTTTTCCCCAAATTGGTTTTCAATTTACAGTCAAGGATGTCGGGGATGTTTTTTGAGACACAGTGTATATTAATGCTGGTTGGCGGCTGCAATTTTGCTCAGTTTATGTTTATGTTTTACAGAGTAGTGTAGCGACAAAACAGATATGGTGTGCAGCCACTGAGTAGCAAATTTTTTTACGGAATCTATTTGCAAAAAAAACTGTGAAAATTGTCAGTATTTAGCAAAGATATGAACAAAATGCAATAGCTTATTTTTTAGGCCACTCTGTAGTCGAGAACAAATATCGAGAGAGGCAGTATGTGCTTCGGGCCGTTGAGCAGGCTAACTATGAAAACAGCTACACTGTAGTTGTCTCAGCATAACTGGCATGCAACTACTCAAACATGCGACACACAAACAGACAACAATGTTTTTTTCGTGTGTCGTGGGCTTAAGTGTTGGATTATTGTTGACGTGAAGCTGAATCTTGTTGTCTCGTCGGATCACCGTGAGGCTTTTCGTTAATCTTGGTTTAATCCGAAACGAGACGTTGGTTCTTGTACTGACATCGACGGATAATACACACAGGCTTGCATGGATATCATGGATATGGATATCAGACATGGATATCATATGCAATTAGCGGTGGCAAGACGGCAAACAAATTTAGCATCAGCATAAGAAAAAATAACCAGAACGAAAAGTCGAAAACGTTCAGCTTAGCCAAAACATTGCAATGACGCCGGTGTCCTAGCACAGTACCTTTCCCCTCTGGAGACTTCTTACCGGTATTACACTGTGTCTCAAAAAACATCCCGAACATTTTTGATTGTAACTTGAAGAAGGATTTTCAGATTTTGATAATTTTAGTACTAATATTTCTGAGACAACTTGCTATTAAATAAATGTTTAACTTTCCACCTCACCCAGTCTGTTTGTGCACTACCTGGGGAAAACAAAACCAACGAAATATTGCTTTTTTACGCAATGCAGTATTATCGCTCAATCTAAATAACGCACAAAGACATATTTTGTTAACTTTCTTGACACTTTGGCTGACATTTTATTCAATTGTATCGTTTTTCAACTGCCTACAGCAAAAATTGCTTAAAATACGGGTGCATTGTGCAAACACAGGCAAGGAGACGCTTTCCTCGTTCATTGACAGCAGTATCGATAATGTTCTGCTTTAGACTGATACAGACTTCACCAGTCATATCTTGAATTCATAAACATTTCTGAACGTCATCTGGTAGACACACTGCTTTATGACAGTCAAATTTTGCAATCAGCTGGCTGTTGGGGGCCACAAATCTTGATAGACAAAATTTTTTTGAAGTTTTTTTTTCATTTATTTCAACACATGATTTGCTTGATCGGTTTTCCCCAGATAGTGCAAAAGCAGAAATTGGATGAGGTGAGAACTTAAACAGTCATTCAATAGCCAGTGATATCAAAAATATTTAGACCAAAATTATTAAAATCTAATGATGTTTCTTCAAGTTATGATCGATAATATCGGGGATGTTTTTCACGTTTTTGCGTATTTCAACACATATTTCGCTTGGTCTGCATTTCCTTGGTAGTACAGAAACAAACATTGGGTGAGGTCAGAAGCTGAACGGTCATTTGATGGCAAGTTGTGTCAGGAATATTCGCACCAGAAATTATGAAAATCTGACAATTTTTTTGAAGTTACATTCGAAAATGTCGGGGATGTTTTTAGACACAGTGTACAGTGGCTTCTCGGGGAGACTTTGTACCGCTAGAGATCCATTGGGAGGGGAACTTTTCCGGAAGGGAAACGATCCTACGATAGGATTCTGACTCCAATAAGCAATCAAACTGTTGATGACCGACAATAATAATGCTTCTGTAGGCAATGCTCTACAGCGAAGGCAGTTCGTGGCAGTATTTCCACATTTCTCATATCTCAGCTAATAAACGCTGAATATATCCGCCCATTCGTGGTTGCTGTTTGTCATACATCACCTCGCGACAGTGGCCAATATTCGCCCTGAAGCAATTTGCTCAACGCGACTTTTCTAGTATAGGACAGCGGCGACGCGTTTCGGGCGTAGCTGGATCTTTAATGTTAACTTTATTACAACAAAGTACAACCAGTTAAAAATAAAAAAAACTACAGAAAACTTGTGACGTTTTTTCCCAAAGACAAATTTTTAAAAATCGTCCAATATTTTGTCTGGATCATTTTATACATTTTGACGCTGCTATATATGTTATGCACATGTTTATGATATGATAGCAAAACCGGTGGCCCAGGCTCACTTTTCTGATTTGCGACGTATGATATGATTTAAAGTTATTATTGAACTATTGTAATCACAAAATTCGACCAGAAGCGGATTTGGGGTATTTGAGACTATGCGATCGTGAACTCATCGCACAGCCGGCAACGTTGCCGACATCCTAAGTTTCCCATCGTTACACACTGCACGGATCAAATAAAGTTCACTTTCCGTTGCTCAATCATAATAAAAGACATTGGCAAACAAACTGGTAATCAGGGGGCGTCATATCTCAAGCACGTCGGGGACCCGGGCAGTGGCGAGTTTATGTGTAATGTGCTCGTGTCCATTATCTCGCTGTCAGCAGCACCCGCAAAGACCACACGCGCACACACACACAGACCACACACGAGCGGAAATAACAGCGACAGTGGCAATAACAACAGAGCAGTCACGTATACATAGGCGCCGACTTTTAGGTAGAATCGGTTGCGATGTTGCACATTCCACACATTTATCCGTAGTGTGGTCTGTCTACCCGTCGTCTGTCTGTCACATTCATGCGGTCATGTCCCCTCCTTAAATCGTTCAACAGATCATCGAAACCATGTGTTTTGATTTAGAAATCGAAGCCCGCAGTCATAACACACAACTACAAATTGTGGCTGCTACTTGGAAAATATAAAAAGCGATTCCGCCTGTTGCCAAATCACATTGATTCTTGTTTGAAATCACTGTGTTACGACCTAACTTTACATTTTTACTGTTTTTTTAATTTATACTCCCCTGTTCTTCCCGTTGCTTTTTCTGCTTTCCAATCGCAAAATTGTGCTAGGCCTACAGTCTAGGCTGTGGAGTTATCGGGGACTGCAGTAGTTTTCGCAGCCCAGTGAAAATGTAAATGCCAAACCATCAAACGACGTTGGTACATTTTGTGGTTGATAATCTTGTCACTTGCACTTTTTGTACCGTTCAGTGACTTGCAGACTGAACAAGACGCTGACGCGCAAAAATCGGCTCATTCTACGGTTGCAAAAATATTCCAAAATCGAACGTCGTTGAGGGCGTCACCGCATAAGGTCTCGGCCGTGGTCGCGCCCACTGTGGAACGGTTTTATGTACATCTGTACACTATTGCGTCGTATACAAAACTCGATTCAATAACAGCAAGACATGGCACCTGCCTTGCAGCATGCCGTCACGCCGGCTGCCGTTTAGGAGCCACTTTTTTGATTATTTCTTCCAGGCGAATGAAATTTACCACGTGTTTTTCAGACATTGCATACAACAAATTATTGCGCGAAAAATTCGGTCAAGACTCGCGTGCGGCTACCGAAATGTGCTGCATGCACTCACTGTACACTCTACACCCTAGTCTATCTGTATGTCTGCCTGCCTGTCTATTTGTCTGTCATTTCATTTGTACTACCTGAGTGGTGAATAAACGTGTATATATATATATATATATATATATATATATATATATATCACACCGTAGAAACAGTAGGCCTAAAACGAAATATAGACCTTGGGCTTTCCACTTGAGATGTAAAAAAATTGTGAGAAAATACCAGAAAGAAATGCAGTGCTATTAATTTCGTGCAGGAAGTGGTGTCGCGTGGTGAGAGCGAAATGGGCCAGACCGGAAGTCTGATGGACGAAGAAAGGTTCTAGCTAGCGACGTCCACTCAATGCGGTAAGGAGCATAGCGACTGCTAAGGCAGCGTTTACATGCGCGATAAAACTGAAACGAAAGTAAACCAGAATCGCATGCGATTTTGTGCACTTAAGTGTAGTTTAAGTTCTATTTTTTTCGCATAAACGGTCGGTATTTTATCATAGCCCTAACCACTTGTGTTTTTGTTTGTACACAGATTTTGGGTACGTGGTATAGCTATACTGTAGTTGCGTCGCAGTGGTAACCGTAAGACTGCACTTCAACTGAAAGCCTGTATACGTAATGACTATATGCGCGCTCTCAGCTTCAGAGGCTGCTAGCGCTGGCGTTGCAGCTGAATGCTGCAGCGACTGACTGAGCGCCGCTGACTGACTTTCGCGACAAGAACAGCAATCAACGCGTCTTTGTCTGGCGCTTTCTTCCTGGACGTGACCTGAAGTCAAAGACAATACTTTCACCTCATCAGTGCGCTGCGTGTCTGCTATTGCATCTTTCACCGCCTGTCGAAGTCCTCATAATCGCCTACGCGATTTATAGGTGAGCGAGAGCATGGTTCTGTTTATTGTACAGACAAACACGTTATTTCGCAGATTCTGACAGCATCAACACGGTGACAATATCATGCACTTTTCTCTCTAAACTTGATTTGCCCGTGGACTTACCTGGCTAATAGACTAAAACCGGTGTACATCATTTTGACACCCGGCTGAATGAAAGACCATTTAGTGAAACTTATATCTCTGCCACGGAAATGACTGCAGTTAACTTTATTTTAGGCTATACCATTTTCCGTATATAGCGCAGTCTGTCGTCTGTTACATTCGTGCCCCCTGCTTAAGTTGTTGGATGAATTTAAATGATTTGGATAATTGGCAGATACATTTGCGGGGTTCGATGACACATTGTGTTAGATGGGGTCCCTGTTTTTGATTGACTCGTTGATCTATTGATTGATTCGTGCCATAGTATACTGTTTTTGTACACTAACACGTTTGAACTCAAGCCGTTTAAAACACAGAAATAGCAATAAGTAGGCCTACATATTATTTCATTTATTGTTTTCACGTTACAATGCAGTGCAGCAACTTAACAGTATGCACGTATGAATTGTTTGCGACACATGGCGATAATAGATAATTATAAATGTGTTTTGATTGATTGATTAAATTGAAGCGTATACAGAACACATGAAATGATGCGATATGTGGGTAAAACTATCCGATGACTTTAGATTACCACTGCGCTGTGTAAAACTATTGTAGGCTATGTTTAGTTACATCAATAGTAAATGTACACAATCTGTATCAGAACATTTCCGACTTCCGATTTGTTAGCTATTCTGCCTATAGCTGACAAAGACTTAGACTTAGTTGACTTGACTTAATACCGTTGCGACGAAGATGTTGTCAGCATGAGCGCACGGCGACAACGTTACTGTCGCGACGGTATGTAAATAAAACGCGTCTATGTGAGCCGTGGGCAGTATAGAAAACTGTTGTGTAGGCAGCAGATCTGCAGGTCGTGTCGAGTCTAGACTCGCCCAAGAATCACTGTTTCAGCAACCCGGCCGGTGACGTCAGCCGTGACGTCATGGATGTGACGACTGGGACTCTTCCAATGGACGTCGCAGTGCCGGACAACTTGACAGATTGGCAGCTGGAAGCATTAGTCGACGTCGAAGCTCCCGAACGGAACTGTCTCATTGAGGCGTGGAGGAACAGCCCGTACATCGGTAAGGACGCTGGTTTCTCGCTTATGTGCGATAAAGTAAACTAGAAGCAAGCTCAAACAGCCGCGAAGGGTTGCCGACGACGACTCGACGTAAATTTGCTTTTGCGCAGCAGTCCTCCCGTGCGCAATATAACCACAATAAAACAAAATAAGATTTATTGCAACTGCAGTTCTATTGCAATATTGGCAAACCACTGCCAGTGATATAATGGGCAGCATAGTTAGCTACGTTATGGTTAACTATGTAGTTTAGCTACTAAAACTGGTTTGGTTCTAAAGTTTAACTATACATAAAAGTAGTTGATAGTTTACAGGCAGTTAAACTACCGGTACGTACTTTCTGGAATACACCGTGTCTCACAAAAACAAGCCGCATTTTTGAATAGTTCTGTAATACAATAACCGATTTTGATAATTTTTGTCACGGAACATCGCGGCGATACTCAACATAAATGGCTGCATAAATTCATTGTTTCATCAAAATCGAATCAAAATTGCGGCCGTAGGAGTGTTTACAGACAGACTGACAGAATGACAGACAGACGCAAGTGATTTTATAATCTGTCTCATGCTATGCTATAGCAATGGGACAGATAATAATAGTTAGGCCTACTGTAAGTAATGTTTCTGGTGGTCTAATTGTACAAAGCCAGAGGCGCGAACAGCTTGCTGGCTTGGGAACTAGACTGCAGTGCAGTGCCAGATTTAGGGGAGATCTTTGGGGCTCGCTCCCAGACTGCCACACATCAGTGCTTCCCAGATTGTAAGTTGTGAAAATTGGCACTCTAAATTGTTCCTGTTTAACGCTTTATGACGTCATATGACATCACATTCTCTTTGAGCTCATACGAGTTCGGGAGAAATATGTGTTCTATTTGTGTATAAATTTTTAAAAGTTTTTAGTTTAACATATTGACTTGCAAAACTTTCTGAACGCCCCTCGTATAAACGACCAATGTTTTACGCAGCTATTTAAACATAAAAGTGGCTTGTTTTTTGATAAACGGTGTAGTTAACTATTAAAAGTTTAAAATATTGATCTATTTTTGTTGTTGGCAGCTTAATATTTAAGCCACTGCCATAACATAGTTAATTGCAAGAAATTGCAATGTGACATCAACGTGCAGCCATGCTATGAGTGTACATCGTCGACTGAAAAAAATAAGTTAACGACTTCACTGCAGTCGCAAGATACAGGATGCAGCCGAGTCTGTGATCGTATCTTTGTCTTTGATCTGTCGCAACTTGACGCTCTGTACGTCTGTTCTTAGCAACTATTAATCTGCCTTTCATTGACATGCGTGACAGCACCATGTAAAATTTACAGGATCAGCGGACCGACTAGGCTATAGCTGTTTTCTGACTGAACACAAAGGATAAATAATAAATGCTAGGCCTATTATTACTGCGTGATAAAGGATGTAAGAAAACTTACGTCTTTTGTGTTACACTAACATAAATCGTAGAACATTTTGCCTACATATGCTGTTTGAAGTGTTGGTTCACCTCTTAGTACGGAGCGTTGTATTGCACTTTTGATAGGCTTGTGACGCTTGACATACGTTGTACACGATACGTCACAGTGACCGATGAAGCCTTTCTTATAGTTATATGCAAGTTGAGATATTAAACACGTAAAATGACCAAAATTGACCCATATAGCTGATATAACGCATATATAAAACCAAAGTTACAGGCATTTCTAGGCAAGTAATGGATAATTTTCTTACCAGCGTATGGTGAAATAAAGCAGTGCATTTTAAATTTATGTCAGTGTGAAAATTTATGTAAAGCAATTGTTTACTGAACTGACACAAAAATGGTACATGATATTATCTATATCTTTATAGAATGTCGACCAATTTTTAGCCTACCGTACTTAGGTAACGGTCGAGCTACTGGCATGGTTGTCGTCCGTCTGTCGTTCGTTTGTCCGTCACGGATGTACCGTGGCTAAACGGTGCTAGATATGGCCTAGGTTGCTATTGATAACTAATAGAAAGTCACAGATTGGCTTTCAAATGACATGTAAATCATTGGCCTTGGAAGACCTTGAAGGGTTATAACGCACTACGGTATGCCAATCGTGTGGTTTTGTGGCCAAACGGTAAGACGTAGTTGGTCGGCGATGGTGCCATGAGATAGGGCGTTGGCAACTTCCTATATGCTGTCAATAGTAACCATGTTTTCATCTGCAGCGGTATGGCCGCAATTTTTAGTAGAAAGTTTCGAGTTATAAGTGGCTATATCTTGAAAACGGTGAGAGATAGGGTCAAGGTTACTGTGATTCGCTAATAAAATGGCATACACCCTTTTAGATGAGACGACCTGTGATGGCCTTCAAGGTCACTGACAACCAGTACGGTTGGCTATCCTAGCGAAAGCTAGGCTTTTTGTTTATTTTTTAATCTTTGTGAGAAAAAAATGAAAACAAAGCCTGCATATAGCCTACAGGTTGTGTTTTTTCTGACACTAATATTTTGTCAAGGTTTTACTGTAACGATGTGTGACACTCTTGAACGAATTTTATAGAATACATGTAAGTGTGGCAGAGAATTGGTTCCAGCTATTTGTTAGCAAGAAATATTATTAGATTGTAACCAATCTAATGTAGTCCTCGCGCGCATCATTTTTTTGTATTCTTCTAACGTCATCGGTCACGTGACCATTCGACTCCCGGCGGTCGACTTCTAAGTTCCTATGGGTGGTTTATAGTGACCATGCGTCTATCTGGCACCGTTATGGAGATATGGCCGTTTGAAGTTCTTCCAGGAAAACTCTTCCAGGAACAGAGGTCGGTCGTCGGTCGGTCGGTCCTTAATATTACACTGATCTTATATACTTTTCTTTGCACGTGTTAGGAACGTAGCGCGCGAAGAGTAAAAATGTGGACATAAGTATGTTATGTTACAAGAATGTGTGTGGTATCTGTCTCACAACTTGCGGTGTACTGAGTTGAGTAATAATACTTATAATCCTGCTTAATTTGTACTAAAATCAGATTTGTCAATATAATTTCTAACACGGTGTCTACCCCACCCTACGCCAGTTATTGAGGACACGTGTGCAATTAAATACTATGAAATTTGTGCAATAAAACACTATTGCGTTGCATCGTAGTTGCATAACAAAACACACCTTCACTGCAAGATTGTAGCACTGGCACGTTCTGCGCTGTGATAAAGTCACACTAAATGAATTTGGCGGCGACCTCTCCCAGTCGTTTTATTGCAGTTCTGTGGCAGTTTTATTGCACACGTGCGAAGGTTATTTTTAACTCCACTATTTTGGTTAGTTGTGACCTTTTTGGACCACGTACAAAATTAGTTCGTATACAATGAAATGTCTACTGATGACGATGTGTTGTGGATTTTTCCTAATGGGAGTTTGATCTGGATGAGAATTATTTGTAAAACTTGCGGCTCTAGATCTGTTGCACATCATGCTGTACAACAAATAAACAGACAACAAGTCGAGACAAGTTGAGTTTGGGTGAGACGGTGTGTTGTTGATTGTTCTGTATGCAGCTGGTGACGTGTTCTGCAAGGCAGTGTGGGACGGCTACAGCTGCTGGCCTGACACGCCCACTAACACGACCGTCGATCAGCCGTGTCCGTGGACATATCCGCACAACCTCACCGGTACCGTACCGTGTCGACACAGCACTTTTTTATTTATTCATAAATTTTATCAATTCAGTCTCGAAGGCTTTAGAAATATTATACACACTGCAGGGACTCAATGACCAACGCAGGACAGGAGCTGCTTTCACGTGGCCAGTACAGTAAAACACAATCTGGCATAAAGTTTTCGTCATAACTCCGTGTCGAACACTGACCGATTTTTAAAAGTCGTGCAAATATAAGTTCAAGTTCCACTTTTTAAATCTGCATTGTGGATGTTTTTGTGCTTCGTGTTGTACGTGCAACCAAAGCAAGATGTATATCGATTGCAAAGCAAATTATGCAAAACGTCCGCAAAAATTCACGTTGCAAGTTTACTTTTGTACAGCCCATTTACAGCAGCCTGCCCAGAAATTTACAACAAGTCGAGTGCTGGAGTTTGGGCTATACTCGCCAGTAAATATTTAATGTAGTGACTGCAGTTGGTTCACTTCTGTGCCAATGACCACCGTGGATTTGCGTTGTTGCGTGTACAAATGAAAAACAATTAAGACTTTCGACCGTCTGTGATCTGTATATGTTTAGCGCTGACAATTGGGCTTTGTGCTCATCAATTTCACTTGCAACGCGGAAACCGCTTCGGTGTGTTCTTCGAAACTTCCACCTTCACTAGATTCTTCCAGTAGAACGATCAGGGTTAGAAAAACATAGGTTTTGGGGAAAAGTTTTTAGGCTCTAAAGGTTTTTAAATGTTTCTTTTAGAGTTTACAGGTTTGTAGAGTCTAGCACACACAAAAAAGACGAGATACAAATTTTAAAACCCAATAAAAAAATAAAATACACCATTTTATGCCACACCGTGTTTGTTCAGTAAATGACGTAATGTGAACTCAAAAAAATCACAAATAAAACATGAAATTAAATTTGATTTGTATTTGTGAAATTAATAAAATTTTAAAAACCTTAGATTTCTACGTTTGAGGTTTTTAATAACCCAAAAATTAATGTAGATTTTTGACACAATTTTTCAGCGCTAGTAACAATAGAGTGAGCTAGCCGAGTGCGTGCTATGTGGTAGGTTTGTGCAAAACGATGGCTTTTGCAGATAATGCTAATTCATTTGCTGAAAGTTTTTAACCGTGGGCGTCTGCGGATGATTAGTGACCATGTTTCAATAATATCGCGTTTACACGATAAAGCAAAGATAAAGCAAACATGAAGCAAATTTAGAGCACACGTCGTGTACGTGTATTTTGAATACGTTTGCTTCTTATGCTTCATGTTTGCTTCATGTATGCTTTTTCGTGTAAACGGGGTATAAAAGATTCGCGCAGTACAACTGCAGAACAACTAGAAGCGATCGTTGTCGACTTCGTTTAATTCTGTTGCATTACAACTATTATGCAAACTCCTGCAATACAACAAATTCTCAGCAAATTGGTAGGCCACGTTCTGCTCTGTGATGAACTCGTACGAGTATTTGATTGCATTTTTATTGTGCACGTGCCGTGCGAATCCTATAATCAGTGTGACTGGCTTACCTGTTCAGGTGTGGTCGGCTACAGAGCATGCGGCGCATCGGGTGATTGGCTGAGTGATAAGACCAACTACTCGCAATGCTTCCAGTTTCCAGCAGCTCTGCCTGCACACTTGGATAACAACCAGTCTATGTCACACCTGCGCATGCAGTCTCAGCAGCCGATACCGAACCTCGGCACATGGACAGAGGTACAGATGAAAAAATAGCGACATTTCTCAGCTTTCATCAAAAATTTCACGGATTTGCAGTTTCAACGTAAATAATAGAGATGTCAGAGTGATGTAAAGTCATGATGAACATTATCTTACTCGTCAGCATCATTAGGCTATTTCCGAATGAAAATGTCGGCATAATATGCTGTCGTGCGCTTAGCTATATTGCGCAACCTTGACAACCTTAAATCTGACCTCTAGCCTTTAAATAAAAATTGGCACACATTTATTTTGGTCGTAGTTAACGTTCACAATCAATCAATCAATCAAAAAATAACTACTTACAAAAGTGATTAGTGGTGTACAACACACCTAAAAACTAAAATAAAACCTAAGGATAATGTACAAAAAGTAAAAACTACTCAGAGATAAAACGCTCGCTGAAACAGTAAAGTTTTCAAGTATCGTTTGAATAACGCAGTGTCAGATAGTTCTTGAAGTGACGGTGGCAGACTGTTCCACACAGCTGGTGCAGCGTAGGAAAACGCTCGTTGTCCGAACTTCAGTCGTGTGCGTGGTTGCTCATAGCGAAGACTGCTGCCGGACCGAAGTAGTGTTCGTGATGTGACACTGGGTGTTTGTGTGACAATGTCAGTAAGATAAGACGGTGCTTGTGACGTGTAAATTAAATGCATCAGCAAACACAGCTTATAGGTGATGCGGTATTGCACCGGAAGCCAGTGTAATTGTTGCAGCATACTTGTAACGTGGTTGCGAGGAGCGACAAGTCCGATCAGTCTGGCTGCAGCGTTCTGAGCACGTTGAAGTGGTGCAATAGTAGATTTTGGCAAACCAGCTAGTATAGCGTTGCAATAGTCCAGTT
>Ga0209367_1002379_pt1 | contig 24776 bp, 10 predicted proteins | sample WorMetLIZISLAND2_FD_187412 | JGI IMG/M metagenome (GOLD analysis project Ga0209367, IMG submission 187412) | Marine gutless worms symbiont microbial communities from Max Planck institute for Marine Microbiology, Germany - Olavius geniculatus... ... | reverse complement strand
GTCTTGCAGAACTCAGTAGAAAATATCATTTCTATAAAGAAGGTTGTAAGCAATCTCTGCAGCGACATGTATTTCTACAAAGTGTCTATAGAGTGGTTGATTGGTCCTGTTGAGCTCAATAGAGAAAATGTTTTCTACAGAAACTCAGTTGACTTCTGTGAGATTCATTAGACATATTAATTATCTTTGGGCCAGAGATAATTTCTCTGGGTCACAGAAAGTATCTCTGGCCCAGACTTATTATCTCTGGGCCAGAGATAATATCTGTGGCCCAGAGATACTAAGTCTGGGCCAGAGATACTTTCTCTGGCCCAGAGAAATTATCTCTGGCCCAGAGATAATTAATATTTTTGTGCACAGTGGCCCCTACGGGCCACCGTAACTATACCTCCGGCGCGAACGTGTTTTCGACGTCAGCTTTCGCTGAATATTCAGTGGCAAACTCTTAATTAAGGTCGTTTTTAGCGCAATGTTACAAAAAAGTTTCCTTAGCGAATTTTAGAAAAAAGTAAACCAAAAAAGTGAGGTGTCGTATTTCAGCATCTTGACAACTACACTATGAAAACATCTCAACGGCTGCTCTGTTTGTTTAAACGCTGAATGTAGTAGGGACTATTATAGAACCTTACAGAGAATAGATCATAGAACCCATGTGAATATTATTTTAGTTGCTGCTGACCTTGGGGCTGCAGAGTGGTACGTAGGCGGCGCAGAGGAAGAGGTGAAGTCGAGACGAACAGCCGTACTGCAGCAACGGTCTGAACGTTCGGAGCTCGTGCTCTGCTTCAGACTGAGTCTTGACCGGACCGACGAGATTGGAGCCGACGAGACCGGTCGACGAGGTCAAGTTGTAACCGAGTACCGCACGACACATCGGCACTGTGATCCGTTCACACTCTCGCACCTATATTGAACAAAATACTGCTAAGACGTGTTTTATATGATAGGCCTAGCTACAGCACCATACATTAATTGCGGCTTGCGTCACGTATGCTGAGCGAATATAAAAGCACAGCTTCTACATAAAAATGTACGCGGTGACTATTTGACCGGTCATGACCAGGCGCGTTTAACCGGTGACAAAATTTGACCGGTCGTATAGTCTAAAGGATATTTGACCGGCTGTCGGTCAAATATCCTGTGCCAAAAAATGGATAATTGCCATTTGTTATAACGGTACTATTTCAAGGTAAGGGGGTCTCTGTCCACCGCCCCCACATGTATAGGTCCGGCGCTGACCTTTACGTTTCCCGGCGTCCTGAATGCAGTCCGGTGCAATCCGTCGCGTCCGCAGCCTGCCGATTCAATCAACTGTAAGCCTACCAGCAACATTAACCATCGTACTGCTGTGATTGCAGTCTTCAACATGTCGTCGCTCCGTGTTTACAGACAACTTCATGAGTGCACACCGATATACTTCAAGTATTAGGCCTATCGTTTTACTAACGTGTTCAGCAGTGGAGACACTAACAGAAGGCACCAGCCCAGTTAAGGGGGCACCATATGCACCCTTACCCACCCCTGACATATCAATGAACCCCCTTTGGTCCATATCAGTCTGACAACTGCGTTTATACTTTTTGGCCTCTTTTTCTCCCCGCAAGGACCTTAGGCTCCACTTCGCCGTCATCACTGGCGGCCCCGGAGCCGCCACTGCTGTTCATTGATTCGGGGTTAGAAATCGTACAGGGTAGGCCAGAAAAAACGTGCCACTTTACCTTTGTCCATATCATCACCAATTATTGACCAATTTTCGAATTTTTTTCACTGGCGCACTCTGCAGATAATTTGCAATAACGCTATTATTATATATTCCACCACACGGTAAATACGTCTTTACGCTACCTTGTGAAATGTCACTGAAATACACGTATGCGTACATAAAGATAATAACAAACAAACATTTTAGTAAAATTGAAAAAAAAACACTTCAGACCAACATGGCAATGAATGGTCTGTATGACACTAAGCTGTGTGGGTCTAACACAGTCTATGTGATACAGATCATTCTTCGCATTGTTAATCTAAAGTGTTTTATATTTGCCTAAATGTTTGTTATTATCACTAGTTTTTGCTTAGATTTATATTTCACAAGGTAGTGTAGAAACGCGTTTACCGTGTGGTGGAATATATAATAATCACATTATTGCAAATTGTTTGCAGAGTGTGCCAGTAAAAGAGTTTTGGAAATCGATTAATAATTGTCTAATATATGGACAAAAGTAAAGTGGCACTTTTTTATGGCCCACGGTGTAGTACCGCATACCGCTGCATGCATATCAAGCATTACCACTTAACCCCCTCCCCCGAAAAAAAACGAATATTTGCACAATTTGATAAAAAACTGCTTTTACTTTGAAAGTCGGGGACATTATTAATTAGCTGTCTTATAGTATGATTCAAATTGACTTCTCCACTGCCGTGTGCAAGCACGGCTCCGTACGTTCTGTCTGTTGATGAGGCTACAGCAGCAAAATTGCATCGAATATCGATTATGTCTGCCTAACAAGTGCCCCTTCAAGTAGGCCTACTTAAGTGGCGAGCCCAGCTATTAGTTGACTTCGACTGACTGAAATGCCTGCACGGCACAGATCTGTGAGTTGCTCTCTAACTGAAATTGGTTTTGCGAATTATTTCGATTCAAGTTGGATTCAATAAAGGCGAAGGCGTCAATCGTGGATTCATCGTCGTCGTCATAAGATTGCTGCGTAAAGCGAAGTTTCCATTCCACGCAACGTATAGCAACTTGTGCAGTCTGTATAGGCTTACGCAAAACAAAGCAAAGCACGCAAAGCTAGGGCGCAAACAGAAAAAACGTACGCAAAGTAGTCTACCCAACGCAACTGCCGCAATCGAGCTGACGCAACGCCGCTTCGACCCTTGCGACAGCTGCGTTTGTTACGTACTTTCTTGTATGCGCTACGTGTGCACGTTGGATGGAAACCCCGCTTAAGTTACCGACTGCATAAAATACTCTGTTGTATGAAAGCTGAAAATAGAAATAAACGTTACTTCTGTGCCATGAATTGCAGAACAGCTCTATCTGTAACGACAAATTAAAGTCGACGTGTGTAAATGTTAGAATTGCAGTTGGTCAGCATTCAGCAGTCTACTACAGCATAGGCTAGTTACGGTACTGAGAAACCTATAAACTGTAAAACGGTGTGAAATAAAAGAAAATAACAAATTGTTTCAAATTTAACAAATAATCCAAGAAGGTCATCGCAGTTTTCGTCGTGATATTTTTACTCTTTGACTAGTTTAACGAATTAAATAGCGAACTAAATCATAATCGGTTTTTTGCCGGTCACTAGTGTTCACTGTTTCGGATTTTTTTCTAACTCGATGACTGCTACACTTGAACTTTCTCCTCGGCATGATTGACATGTTGCACTTAACAAGCTTCCGCTGATACAACACTTGACTCACGTCCGACTACAGTTAGTGATATTTCCAGCTCGTAAACTGCTCTTTGCTAGTCTTTATTCAGTTTAGTTCTAGAGCGGTCAATCGTATTCGTTCAATTTTAGTTTTAACTTTTAAGGCTCGGTTTTAAAAAGCAAAGCACTTCACCTGACACAGTTTGCAAAGACAATGAGAAACAGTTCATGCCACCTTATTATTATAACCAAGCATGAGCGAAAATTTATACTGCAGGACCTATACTGCATATTTATTATCTGGTACGCTAAGCAGCGCAATCTGGGGTTATGCGGATCATTTTTTTCATGGCGATCTTGGTTGGTTTGAAGTGTTTGGAGTGATGCCGCTCAGCTTTTTACTGCGCTTCAAAGCTAGTCTTTCGTGTTCGCTTCAAATTCATTGGTGTTCTGGTTTTATTTCATACTTTTGTAACTCGACCATTTCGAGTCTCTTTTACAGAACAAGCAACTTCTAAGTTTGGAGCAAGGTTTTCTGAAACTGGAGTTATCAGCCGGTCTGCCGCCGAAGCAAAATATTTATATTTAACATTCTGCCTTACTCTACGTTTTCGTGCACAAAAATGACGTCGAATCAACCCACTGTCCGGCGAAGGCGACTGCCCCTGTGTGTCCGTTGACAAACATTTAAATCGGCCACCACAAACACATCGTCCGCCTTTCACCTAGGCCAAACTCCTGTCCTAAACAGCTGGCTCTAAGGCCTATACTGTTCTTACACATAAAATCTCGCTATCATGCCTATAACGTCGCTAAAATTCAACCACGGACAGGTACGTACGATAATGGTGTCATTAAAGTGGTATGTAGTAAATAAATAAAAAAACTAATTGTTATACTGTGTTTCAAGACCAACAGCACACACCAAATGACACCAATGAAACACACAAAATGTTACAATCTGTGTGAACAAAGACATTTAAACTGATCAATTAGCTTAACTATATCTGTAGAACAACACGAACAGAAGCTTAATGGTAACGGCATACCACATAGCTTCAACAGTCAGTAAAAAACAGCCATTACGAATGGTTGCCTTTCACATATTACAAAGCAGTATGCCACAGCGATTACTAAGTGCATATTTTTATACTGCAGTTTATACACTGTGTTAAAAAAACACCCACTCACGTTTTGTCTTATATCTTCGTGTAAAATGTTCAGACTTCCACAAAATTTTCAGGGAATGTTTGAGAAGAAACAGGTGAAAAACCAGTGAAAAAGTTAGATATTCTTTGCTACCGGTGACGTCATGCTAACGTCATACTCCTGTGCTTGTAAACTATGGGTTTTATCGTTGAAGACAAACTTTTGATAAAATGTTTGCGAGTCAGCAAGGGTTATGGAGCAGAAGGTTCATGCGAAATGTTTTCGGACAATACACAGACAATTGAATATCGACAGAATAAAATGTTTAAATAAAAAATTGACATGTTCGGCAGTATCAAGCTGTTTAACTGATAACGGGCAAGTAGTCAACCATGAAGTGATGCAGTGCGTATATGCCTGCCTACATCAACAAGGTTGAGAATCTCGCACTCAACCAAGAAGATAAACCACGAAAACAGTTCAGAATGGAAAATTGCATGACGGATTACCATACTTTTGGGTTTAGCCAGCACAATGACCAACTGGTGTGTTTAAAGATTTCACTAATGTCTGTTTACCCATAATTTTCAAACACGAAAATATGACATCAGCATGACGTCACCGGTAGCTAAGAATATCTAATTTTTTTTACAATTGGAATGCCTGTTTCCTCCTAAACATTTCCTGAAAATTTAGTGAAAATCTGAACATTTTCCATGAAGATATAAAAGAAAACCGGAGTCGGTGTTTTTTTCTGAACACTGTGTAGTAGCTACAACTAATGCTGACAATTAAGTTGCTAGCCAAGCACTTATGGGACATAGGCCTACTTCAGATTAGTCCCAAACCCTAAGAGTGAACCTGTAATAACCAAAAGCATCACAACAGTCACCGATAACTAACCATTAAACCATACGCCAACGTCTGCAGGAACTGAAAATAATCAACGCAATACATACAGCATACAACGCAGCAGACGAACAGCAATAGTTTTATCACTAACTTCCTCATAAACATTACAGTGATACAGCCAATGGAACAAGCTAGTCAATCCAAGTAACCGAGTATTTAGGAACCACTGAGACTTAGGAAGCAGAGCACCAACTGAAAACGTTTTTATTTTGTGATGCTTTTAACATTGTATATGATGAGCCATGACTGTTTTAATTGATTTCGCTGTCTTTTTTTACAAACTGTCAACTTTGTAATGCAACCCTGGTCTTTATTATTGTAATGGGGGCACTAGCAAATTTGTAATATGATGACATGATATTAGTTATAGTACCACAGAACACAAGTAATCAGCATCAATCCTGCTTCAGGATCACACGGCCTCAAGCAAAACGTTTACTTCTGGTCCTCGCTCAGACCTTTTAAGTGAATTACAGCTTTTTTCGCGCAGCCATGAGGGCGAATCGTCCAAGACGAGGGGACGACGAATCAGCCAGAGAGCCAACAAGTCAGGAAAGGAATGAGCCAAAAAGTGAACAAGCTAGGAGATAAAAAAAGCCATAAGGCAAAACAGCCAAGCGGCGAAATGAAAAGAGGCGAAACAGCCAGACACACTTTTAAATCTGGTCGCAAAAATGTACTTTTGGTCGTCAGCAGCTGATTGCAAGCTCTGTGGTCCCATCTACTGCGGGACCATGAACGTGGTGCGGAGATAGCAAACTGTTTGTATAGCATGAGGAAATGAAAGCAACCACCATAACACAATAATTTTCTTATAAAAATAAATTATTACACACCATGTCTCAAGAAAGGATCTTCTACACTATTGACTAAAACTTCAAAAATATTATCAGATTTCGACAATTTTTGGTAAAAAATATTCCTGACATAATTCACCATAAAATGGTATGAATCACATTTCTTTCGTCCTGTTTTCTCAAGTAGACAAATGTGAAAACTGGTTGAAATGAAAACCTGAATGGTCATTTGATGACCAGTTATGTCGAGAACATAATTACAAAATAAATATGATAATCCTTTATCAAGTGACTTATCGATAACATCAGAGTTATTTTTTGAAACACAGTGCAGAAGAGTTTAACATAGTTCGACTAATAAGCATTATCACTAAGACCTCGAAAAGAGTAAAGATGCCACACAAGCCACACACTTAAGATAGGTTAAGTAGTTAATTGCCAATGCACATTAAACAATGGCAATGCTGTCCACTAACAAAAGTGAGTGAGTGAGTAGGGTTTAACGTCCCACCCGACACAGAATAGGTCATTTCGGGGACGGCCTTTCCAGGCGGAATGCATACAAACACATAATAACGGAACAGTAAGTTTAACCTTTACAGAAACACAAAACACAAAATGCAGAAACAACAAGCTAAACCTAAAATCGTAAGAACTCCATTATACACGTGCATATGTAATTAACATAATGGTAATTCTAATAATCTTCCCTGTTATCCTCCAGACAGACATCAATGTGATAATGCTGTCTATTGGAGAACAGGGGGTCCACTAACAAAAGCAAAAGCATACAAATGAGCCCCCTCCCAAATGCACAAATGGATAACAGTTTTACTAATAAGAATTAAAACATACATAACTACTGGACCAAACACATTTCTTCAACAAAAGCCCTCAATTAGCCAGCACTAGAAGAACTATAGCTACTACTGCAAAATGTACAGCATTAAATTGCACATAAATGCCAACACAACAGAGCAAAATACTGTATGCACTAATGAGTTTCCATCGAACAAAAAACAGTTTCTAACATACTCATCTAAAAACAATTAAAATACAGACATATACATAATAATAATCTACAACAATGTCTTGGCTAAGTACACCATCACGCAAATGAAAACAAACCGAAATATATTATTCCTAATGCAAACAAAAACTTCAGAAGAACTGTGCATGTCACAGTTACTTAATATACAAAGTATGGCACATTCAACAACTTGCTATGCACACAAATCCAACATTTCAAATACATTTCCATAGTATTACGATACAATTACGATAGCTAAGACAGTGGTAACTCACAATGACATTTAAACGTTTTTAATAGAAAACAAATTCTTTTTTTTTGAATAATTCACATCTTCACATTTATGGGAAACATCAAATAAATGTGAGACAAAAGTTAGCATTAAAAATATATCTTCCCTTCGCTCAGTACTGTACATACATTTGCTACCTATCAGCAAATTACAGTTTTGAAATCAGCATCAAAATAACAAAAAATATATAATAATCACTAACAAATAGAGAGATGATTAACAAGGAAAACCAAACCAGACTGACAAAAGTGGCGGGAAACAATAAAATCTTTGTCAGCTTTGATACCACTACAATATTGATTATACAGAATTAAAGCCGTAAAAATGCAATTTTTGCTACCAATATCACAAACACTAAACGCAATAACAGAATTACGAATAAATGCCCTGTAACAGAAATCAGACATAACATGTTGTGAAAATAATGTTTAACTATTACTACTAATACTAGTGCTATTGTCGCGGGTGATTAATGATCAATAAGCTGATAACATAACCCATACAGGCCAAAAAAGACCTTAGCCTTGTATAAATAAAACTATGTGAAGCTATGAGCAAAAATGTAAATAAATGTCCAACACTTCCTCAAACTTCATGCTGTGACAAAACAATAATGTCGCAGTTTCTAACAACAGCTGATAAAATAAAGCCACAAAAAACGATTGTATTCCGCAGCATGGCAGTGAAAAATTAACATCATGTCGGCATAGGCAAGGGACTTAGTTTCAGCATCCAGTGTGGCAGCATTAAATACTGTAAACAACGATGATCAGGCCTCCCAGCCTAAACTTTTTCCTAGTAAAACCAAAAGTCTGTAAAATTTACAACATCAGTTAATCCAGTTTGGACAAGAAAATGTAAAAAAATGTAGTGTTGAAATTCTAACCGCAGATGACGACAACATAAAGGCTCACAATGCCACTTTCTGGCACACACAACACTGCCCTCGTGTACCCTGAAAGTGAACAAGATTGATATTGTTCAAGTCCTGGTGCTCATGGTCCTAAATTATTGCGTTTTTATGATTTTGTAGGGCTCTCTTGATGAATATGCATGGCTCGGTGCAATTATACTAAAATGCATGGTAGGCCTGTAGCACTAAATATCACACGAAACTGTCCAACAAGCTGACAACTGGTACAGCATCAAAACACAACACATCACACGCAAACTTTACAATGAAACATGTAAGACAGACTCACAGCTCAGTGATATAAAAAAACCAAACAAACAGACTGAACTGCTGCCAGTTTTCTGGTAGAAAAGCAGACTTTTTATCACCGCAGAAACTCAGACTCATCTTCCGCCGCTGCGGAATTTGTTCCCATCGACTCCTCCTCATCGAGACTTGCAAGATTGCCCCACAGAAGAATCTGTAGCCCTGCGTTTAACAAACATACATGCTGGTGCATAAACACGTGGAAGTATGTGCTTTATACACCGTGTCTTGAAAAAGAGACACCAACACTGATCATCAAATGCAACTTGAAGACAAATTTACAGGTTTTAATGATTTTTGCCAAGAATATTCCTCACGCAACAGGCTATCAAACGACTATTTAAGTTCCCACCTAACATCTGTTTCTTCACAACCTGAGAAACATGGAATAAGTGCAATTAAATACTTATGCACATTGTTATTGAATGCAGACTCCTTTCTATATGTCCATTCATTTCCATACTTTTTCTTCAGCAACACAGGAGTTTTGGTATTACTACTAACAAACATTACCTATATTGCGAACACAGCAGTATCAGTTATTAGTCAGTAAAGGTAAAGGTCGTCAATTTGTATAGCGCATAGTCGCGAGCATGCGCACGCCTCTAATGCGCTTTCGTCACTAACCAGAGCCGCCTGCCGCATGGCCACCGTGTGCAGCCTGCAGACACAGGCTGGCGCAGCGGCTGGCTAGGCAACCCCAGTCAGCTGTACCAAGGTCCCCACCTTCCGTAACCCATATAAATGAGTTACTACTCATTTTACCGTCCCAAGGAGGGTAGAAGGCTGAGTTGACCTAGCTGGCAGGCTTCGCACCAAGATGGTTTACCTGCCCGCAGGCAGTCACCCATCGCAGTACTAACCGGGCCCGGCGCAGAGTAACTTCGTTTCAGCCGATACGCGTTACCAACTACGCCACGCCACAATATTTTACTGCTTTACTGCTCCTAATGGACAACATATCACATGCAATTTCCACAGATACAGTGCCTTTCACATATGAAGAACTTTGAACATAAAAATGATCACTAGCACGACATACCAGAACTGTCTAGCCTTTCAGATGCCTCAACAGCATGGCTATAGAACATGTAGTAGTGGCCATTGTTGCAGGCATCTAGACAAGGCCGACATGGAATTGCTACGGCGTAGCCTATTACATTGCCACTGTAACATAACAGCATGGCAGCATTCAAACAATGCAGCAACATCAGATTATCAAATCTTGTTGATGTCATTAGAATGAATGTTTATGTTTACATGCATTAAGCATAAGCATGCCAAAGTGTAATAAGCAAAAAAGGAAATCAAATAAAATTTATGAAATTATTTTATTATGATAGCTATTACATGTTTAATAGCAAAAGCATTCCACATTCTTATTTCCAGTTTATAACATGTTACTTTAATATGCAATGCTTGTTGGTTCTGTTTACAAATGACACATAACCAGTCTGAACAAGAAATTTGAGCTAATGCTCACGAGATGCGCGAAAGCCTATATCAGTTCCAGTTCAGTAGTTCAGACAGACAGAATTGCAACGGCTAAGATGCGCTGAAAGCAGTAGCTGCTTTCGCACGTAAAAATAGAGTGATTAAACTTAAAAAGTAGAAACAGTAACACTACGTCATATAACCACCTATAACTCTGTATGCTATGTAAAGTGTCTTGCATCAAAATTCAATATCTTTTTTTTGACAGAATTCTTTTTAATATGACAGTAAAATTATTATTACAATAATACTACTAAAATATCATTTACATTTATAGTCAAGTCCAGTGCTAAAATGAACATACTAACATCATCCATAAACTCAAAGATCATAAATTTGAATAAGATCACATGATGAAAACTTACCAGGTCAGGCAGGCAACATCTTTGATTATACATCGACATTTCCCAGTCTTAAAAGGTTCATTGACCAGTGCAGTATGACTGTAATACAGCGCATCAATTAATTATTATTCACTCAACAGAGACTAACATAATGTTCATAGAAATTAGTTAAATACTGATCTGCAAATGTTGTATTTCTATAAGTCATTAAATTACACAAAATTACAGTACTACATGCAGGGTCGGCCTTAGCAAATCGGCGTCCCTGTTCCAACTGTGCTTGAGTAAAATGAAAGTCAATCTCGATCCCTTTCCTGAATCCTTTGCATCTCTTTTTTCCATCCCGTTTTTAGCCGACCGTACTTAAGCAACGATCGAGCTATTGGCATGGTAGTCATCTGTTTGTCTGTCCATCCATCTGTCCGTCTGTAACGGATGTATTGTAGCTAAGTTTTAGGTCGTAGCGGAAAACCTTTTACACGAGTAATTAGCCATGTGTGTTAAAGTTAAGCATGCAAAATTTCAGCCATCTAGTGCAAGAGGAACATTTTCAAATTGTGGGTTGAATGGAGAGGGTAAGAAAAATGTGCGTTTTCAACAAAAAACTGGCCATATCTTGGAACCAGTGAGAGATACGGGCAAGGTTAGTATTAATTACTAATAGCAAGTGGCATACGGCCTTTCAGTTAAAATGAAAATCATCGATCTCAAATGACCTTGAAGGTGATTAAACTGACAGCCAGTACAATCAGCTATTCTAGCAACAGCTGGGCTTCTTGTCTTTCTTCCCCATCCCTGGCCCTTGCCTTTCCCTGCTCCTCCACCATTTGCAAAAAATTTTTGGGAGGCTTATATTTTTGTTGCATTACAGTTACATGATGTAGACGTCTTTGGCATGGTTGTCATCCGTCCATCGTTGTCTGTCCATCTGTAACGGATGTATTGTGACTAAACGGTGAGTCTGCAGAATGTTCGCCAGTGTATTTATGATACATTTGTTACCCACATTTATTCGTCCGTGAAACAAACTCATTTTAATTCAACACTATTAATATGTGTTTGCACCATAAACACATCGAAGTTGTTGAAATTAGCAAAGTTAATTTATACAAAAAAAGTGTTTGCATCCAAAAAGGCGGCCCCCTAAAATTGGTGACCCGGTTCGGCCACACCATTCAAACGTGCCTAAGGCTGACCCTGACTACATGTCCATCACATTTAATCAATTCTTTACAGCACCAGATAGCATAATGACTACCATACTTTTTCAGAGTTAATAAATATTAGCTCAGGTATATGTGAAAGACTGCTGCAACCAGTTTTTAGTTTTTTTATGGGAAACTACCCAGTTATCAAACACAATAAACACAATAAACCACTAAAAGTTTTTAAAAACTACTGTAAAATATTAAATTTTGTAAATTAAATTTAACTCACAGTGATGCAGGTTCATCTGTTGAAAAGAGTTCGACTGAGTTGTCAGCGAGCAGAATGGCTTTCATGCCACGCATGCATACACAGTTGCCACAGAATTGACAATTTAACTTCATCACACATTTCTTGCGAAAACTTGGATGAAGTGGCTTCCTTGGCATTGCAGATGGCAGACAGCTGCAATCAAAAATCACAATATTATGTACAGATAGCAATGTTAGATGAAGTTCGCAGAAACAAGCACTAAATATGTACTAAATAGCATATTAATAATTAAACTGACAGCAAAATATACTGACTATGTGAATTCTGTTAACATACATAAAAATGTGCACTGACTGGAATGCAAATGCACGTGTTATGTGGAACTATATTTTTTTTGCACGAGTGCACAAAACGATGAATATCTTGTTCAAGCAAGTGTGGCTTGATAGTCTAGTGGTCAATGCGTCAAACCCAATGATCGCGAGGTCGGGGGTTCGACTCCAGGCCAATCCACTATCAGGTAACAACCCTGGGCAAGTTGTTCACACCACAGGCCGTCGGTGCGATGCCCCAGTTTGGAGGTCCTGCCAACTAAGAAACCAAATCCAAATCCAAAAGCATCATGCTACCTTTACGCAGTAAATTCGGGTGAAAACCACAGAAATATGCCGTTCTTCCATCACCATACTGGACAGAAATGAGCGTCTACAGAGACACAAATTTCCGTCTCCGTGAACGGAAAATAACATTGGTGAACAGAGAGAAACACTTCGCTACAAAAATAAATGGCAACCTACACATGCCTAATCGATATAAACATTATAAGCGAGTAACGTATACCTGGCAAACCTCGAGACAGTCAATATGAGCCAGAAAAAAGACGAAAAAATGCACGAAATATACAATCAAAACAACCTCACAGGCCTTTAATTAATGACGTCACTCGTGGCTGTCAGAAAGAAGTATGTAACGTATTTCAACTGTAACAGCGATAACGGGCCTACGCCCGTTTGTAGGCAACTACACCGCTAATTCACAGCCTTCAAGTCACGCTCGACACTGAGCAGTTACACCAGTTGATATCTAAATCTGAGAGTGAAATACATAAGCGTCTAAGCGATAATTTTAGCGCTTTATTTGATCTAAGCACATCCGTCACCTCTTTCGTTAAACACGTACGAGACTACGAGTAGGGGCCATAACGGCAGGCCTACTACCTACATCTGTGTAAGCACTAGAGAAATCTTACGGTGTGTTCAAGACAGGATTTCAATTCATTGAATTTCATCTCGTGACTTTTTCGCTTTGAACACGCCTTCAGCATGAACTACTTCAGACTATTCATCGAAACGTCAGCGGGCACTAATCCACCTACATTTCTATTAACTTGAAATTCCAGTTTTTTTTGTTAGATTTTCTTTGAAAGACCATTTCTGGTAGATTGTTGTGTTTAATTAAGCAAATAAAAAATAATTATTCAGTTTTAATTGACTGACTGATTAGCACTTGCATTCTATTTTCACGCAGTCATTACATCTGAAAATTAGTGGCTTGTATTTTATTTCTGCATCTCTTTCCCCAAGATGGTTTCGGGTAGTATACATAAAGCTACAGCCGGTCTGAAATCCACTTCATATTTCAATTTCAGTACATTATATAGCTAACTTCCAAGTCCGTCTTAAATCAAGTTTTCTGCTGTTTCAGAGCAAAAATAAGGAGCCTTCTAAAACGGTCTTGTGCGATCTTGAAGTGAATGAATAGTTTTCAGTGCGTAATGATTCTGTGCTATTTCTGCCAAGAATCTTTTACTGTTAAAACGTACAACTCCGCAGCATGTCCATTTAGCACATTTAATATACTGGACTGATTCAACGATTAGCGCAGCACAGTAGATGCTAGGCCTAGATGACAGTCAGAACACATTAAGCATGTCGACAAGATGCAAACACAACAGCCTCATCAAAATTAGTGGCATTGTGAGTCAAGAAAGTAGGACGTAAATTTCAATTTTCCCACAGACTATTGCACAGCTGCAAATTTCTGACAGAGTTATAGCACACAGCTGTAAATTTACGACATAAAAAATAGTGCTCAAAAGTTCAACTTTACCGCAAGATTTTCCAAAAATGGGAATTTTCCAGCCCAAAATTCTGTAAGATTGAAAAAATTATTCGGACAAGAGGAAAATTTTGCTGACATTTTGTGACAGGCTGAAATTTATGGGGAGGGGTGACTGCCCCCACCCACAACACCACTTAGAGCCGTTACACATCTACACACCATCTAGCGATGAGAAGCTGACAGTAAGCCAACAGTAATGCCGATAAACCCATAAAACAAACAGCATGTGCTGTGCCAAACAGTGATGCAATATTCTTGTGAGTGAGTGAGTAGGGTTTAACGTCCCACCCGACACAGTATAGGTCATTTCGGGGACGGCCTTTCCAGGCGGAATGCACACAAACACATAATAACAAAACAGTAAGTTTAACCTTTACAGGAACACAAATCACAAAATGCAGAAAAACAAGCTAGGCCTAAACCTAAACTTGTAAAAACTCCATTATACGCATGCATATGTAATTAACATAATGGTAGTTCTAATAGTCTTCCCTGTTATCCTCCAGACAGACATCAATGTGAAAATATTCTTGTGCAACATTTACAAGACAGATGTCAAGTTAACACAAATATATGAATCAATATAAATACAAAGGATCTACATCAGACAAATAAATCAGCATTGTCCTCATAATCGGTAGATTTAACGTGGCGTGAGTCATGTCTTTAGTCAGCCTGAATAAAAATATTACTTCTTCGATCACATCAGCAAAGCATCATATAATTAAGTGACAAATAATTATCAGTGACGAAACAGAAAAATCTAGAGATGCTAACTGAAGACTGAGAGTGACGGTGCAGAAGCGATGCTGGGTGGAAATGCTGTTAATGTACGAAAATCAAACCTTTCATCAACAGCTAAAAAGAAACACTTTTTTTCTGCATAGTGAGTGATAGCAGTACAGCACAATGTGACATAACAAATGTGCTAAAAATGCAACATCATAAATACTGCACTTGCTACTAAACACCTGAACATGAAGTTTCTTTCCATCCGGATAAACTTGCAGCGCACTCAGAGAGCGCAGAACTCAGCCAACACTACGGCAATTTTTCTGTTGTGTTCACCAGTGCACAGCACTGAATTCGGCGGAGTTTTAACTCATCTGGTGACGACAAAGAATCCTTTAATCACATCCTTGACTCAGATCACTACCAAAGTCTAATCAACTGCTAAATTGGACCGAGCCTAACCTTACTCCCAAATTTCAGCCAAATCCAACTGTAACTTCTTGTGTAATCCTGCTAACAAACCAACATATAGACAAATAAACACTGGGCATCAGATAACTTAATTGGTGGATATAATGAGAGCATTTGACCTGCAGCAATGCTTAGGTATGCAACAAAACACAAGTTCCTCATGACGGCGGAGTCATACTGCATGCCACAATACCACTGTCACCAGGAATTAGGGCTGTATCGAACAGCAGATTTTACTGTTCGGCTGAATAAGAATAATTTATATTATTCGACCGAATACGAACAGAACACGATTAGTTGACGCACGTTCTAGCATGCTGTAAAATGTCCAAGTGCGATCACAGTGCAGTAAAAAATTTCAAAACAGTACATCTGAAAAAAATTCCAAACTGGACATTTTGTAATTTGTATCCATGTTAAACAAATGACACTAACAAAACATCACAGTGATTCTCAACAAACTTTTGACAGTGAGCAAAGTAAACGGTTAAAGAAATGCCAAAAAGCACCAGATGTGGATGTTACGCTGCTGAGACAGCAAGTGTCTAACACAAAATGCAGGAACAACGAATACAAATACACTACTCGGCCTACTATTTGGACCAGATAGAATACAAACAGAATATTCACTACAACCCTACCAGGAATGACTTATCTCACATTCGGCTGATGACCAATAAACATCGGAATGAGGTAATAACCACAGCTAGAGATTACAGTTGTGATAAGCTGTCCACGTTATTAAGACACAGCAGCTGTTAAAATGCTGAAAGATGCGTGGCACGATCACCTCCAAAACTGGATGCATGAATACAATTCAGACATGTCTGCTGCACAGTCAGCGATGTCCCACTCTTCATCATCACCAATCAGATTAAAAAGAAACAGCTTTGTGAAGGGACAACCAGCAGCACAAGTAAAAAGAAAACACAATATGATACGACAAAAGTCGATAAAAGTCGACTTCAGACCTTAATCATTTTTCACATTTTCCACACACACGTGCACATGCACTTTCAATAGGGTTCCCACTTTTTTAGTGACAAAATAATCCAAAACTTTCCAGGAACCCCATGAAAATTTTTCCAGGACCATTTCGTAACCAATGAATGTTTAAATATAACGAAAAAACATCATTTACTTACAATATTCAAAGTACCGTACATTGTATAAACTTCTGCAAAGTAGCAAAATGTGGCAAGCTGGTAAAATTCATCAACACTATTTAAGTAAGCAATAATCAACACAAACTGGGTGATATACTATGTTTTCCATTTGAGCCTATGAAAAAATGCGTGATTTCTAAGAACATTTTTTCCAGAACTTTCCAGCAGGCATGGGAACCGTGCTTGAAACTGGCATCATCATCATATCATCATCATATTCGTTTAATACATTAACTTGACAGAACGCAAGCATGTGGCTCAGTTGATAAGTGAACAAAAAATAGCAAAGCCAAATCAATCCAAACTACGATAAATCCTAGGCACTGCCACAGCCCATCTAACTCTGTGACATTCGAAGACCAACTTTTCAAATACTCAATTTGCCCGACAGGTGCATTTGAGCCTGCCTAGAACCTACATTGACAGACATGTGCTGGTTTCAGTTGATACATCCTACAAAGGTCACGAATGCAAGCCATTTTGCGTTGAATCGTAACCGAAAGTCAGTAAGTGGGCTAACCAGGCCTGGAATATCACCAAGGAAATTGGCGGATCGAAAAAATAAGATCCAGTGCAAACAATTCAAGCCGAGCACAGTTCGATAACCGGTAGGCGGAAAAAGAGTCAACAAAATTCTTAACGTAAATCACATTGACTGTAACAGTACAACTGAAACATGCAGCTGAAGAAAAAACATCTTTCAAAGACGTGCAACAAAGAAAAAAAAACAAAATATATACTTTACACATGCATTAATGACATAATAAACAAGAAATATTTTTGGATTGTGACCAATCTAATGTACTCCTCGTGCACATTATTTTCTCCTGAACTCTTTTAACTGCTTTTTAGTTCCTTCTTTCACACCGCAAATGACGTCATCGGTCAAGTGACCATCCGCCTCCCAGGAGTCGACTTCCTATCGGTGGTCCATAGTGACCATGCGTCTGTCTAGCACCATAATGTGTTCATTGCATGTTATATTTTTACTCCTTGTGCACTACGTTCCTAACGTAGCGAAGAGGAGTATATAAGATCAGTGTAATATTGAGGACCGACCGACCATTATGGAGATGTGGCCGTTTGAAGTTCTTCCAGGAGGGCTCTTCCAGGAACAGAGGTCGGTCGTCGGTCGGTCCTCAATATTACACTGACCTCATATACTCCTCTTCGCTACGTTAGGAACGTAGCACGCGAGGAGTAAAAATATAACATGCAATGAACACATTATGATAATGCTGCAGCCATACAACTCTTCAAAACATCCATAATAAAGCCACAAGCATATAATGACAGAATTAATGCAAAAGACTAGAGTAACCATTAGCAGTTATATCGATGAGTGAAATGTGAAATAACAATAACAACTACATCCCCTATATACTTGAGTGAGTTACTGTTAACCTCCACTAGACAACAACCATTCTACTGCAAAAAAACTAGAAAAATATGTGAGCCCAATGTACTGATATATTGTGTGGTCAACTGCTGAGCTATGCGCACTGCATTGCACACTCTTAATGACTGTCACAGCTTGACTATGGTCTTAATAAGCAACAACACTAGCTGAATACTGCAGACTAGATTTACAAAGCATAATAATTATATCAGGGGTACTGGCTATATGCAAACATGCAACCACAGCATAAATAGTACAATTTACAAAAAAATGTCCGCTTATTTCACCACTTATATAATGTTGTTTTCAAGGTCATATGCATGGAAATTATAGGAACATTAGCATATTTCCGCATAATGTGAATATGCAATCACGTTCCAAAAATAATAATTCTGTGCATTGTGTACAATGCCAAAGTCCATTAAATAGACTTTTGCATTTAATTTTGTCATACAAGCCCATACATTCATGCCTTGTGCGTAGCATAACGACACGTTTGTCACATACAGGGTGCAGAAAAGATAGTAGCCCTCTAAAGTTTTTCGCTGTTTTTTCAGCAACCATTTAGAATTTTAAATTAAAATTTTACACTGCTATTTACTAAAAACTTTTACATCTAACTGTCACATAAAATGTGATTCTCTTGAAAAAATGACAAAGTTATAGACTTTTTAACATGACCGCCTACCAATTTTTCAGCAATTAAAGAATGTTCAACCTACAATGCCAATTCAATAACATTGTTGAAACAACACAGTTAACTAATGATCAGATGCCAGAATTCCATTATCACTGTGAATGTTCAAAGTGTCCACCGCCAGCTCCAACACAAGCCTTCAGTTGCTTAATTTGATAAGTCTTTCACTGTCTTGTAGATCGGTCCTTGTGGCAGGTTGCCCCAGATAACCTGAAGCACTTCCTTGACTTCGGCGATTGTTTTCGGCTTTGTTTTAAGCTCGCAGTAAAGCTCCAACATTGCATTCCACACGTGACAATCCACTGGGTTTATATTCAGCGAATTTGCGAGCCACTGGTTCTGTGATGAAATATGGACAGTTGGCCCAAAGCCACTTCTGTGCACTACGCGCTATGTATGCTGGCGCGCCATCTTTCAAGAAGATGAACCCGGTGGGCAGCTGGCAATTGCTCTAAAAGAATGACAATTTAGCGATAATTGATAAACAGAATAAATTACTGTTTATCAAAATGCCACTGAGACATCATCGGCAGTAATGTGGTAACTGGTTTTTGAAAATTAAATAACACTTTTAGCTTAAACATTTTTTAATGCTAAAAAATTGGTAGGCGGTCATGCTAAAAAGTCTATAACTTTGTCGTTTTTCAACAGAATCACACTTTACTTTGCAGTTAGATGTAGAAGGTTTTACTAAACAAAGCCGTAAAATTTTACATTCAAACTCCAAACAGTTGCTAAGAAAACAACTAAAAACTTCATTGGGCTACTTTTTTGTCACACCCTGTACATGCTGCATAATATTTTCGCGAATATTTTGACAAATTCTGCATATTCCAAGATATTCTGTTATAAACCAGTATCCCCGACATACGCACTGGTTTCAATGATACACTGAGAGAAGCAGCAGCAAAACGCACACACATAAATACACAGTCATACAGTACACACCATATAACACTGAGACCACACACAAGTACATGCAGCAAGTGTAGGCTTTCATTCAATCACATAAACTTGTCGTTGATTTCGTTTATTAGGCTCGCCTCTCATCATTCGGCCTCGTCCAGAACGTGCTTCACGTTGGAAAAGTCAAAGTCGCTTCCGGTCGCCCGGCGGAAGATGTCAAGAACGTCGCGGCACGTTGTTTCAAAGTGGCTCGTCGCATCATAACTCGTCGACACATAGATCTGTCGACAACCATCGAATGACATAAATAAATGAATAAATAACTTATTCCAATACCTGTCCATCACCGTGCATTGCGTGCAATGATTCAATGTAGCCTGGTGGGCAAACTCGTTACCAATTTCAGAGTCAGCTCGATGACAATTCCAGATATAATTTCTCTTCACTTAGTAATTTAGGCCTAAGAAATTGAGTACCTTGGGTATAAAAATATTAAATACAAATCCTTGACAGTTAATTTACTGTTGAATCATATCATTCGTATGTAATTTCAACCCGTGTTTAAATGCCAAGTTTGCAAATCTCTGACTTTCTAACATTTAGTTAATCAAACTTTCGTTCAAACGACCAACTTGGCAGTTAAGTCAGGAACACACCAAAACTCGATGCTAAATGGATGCCTTTCTCATAACCCAACAAACAAACACTGCCAAAGCACTGAATGGATATATCAAAGCATCCCTGAAGCACTGCATTTACATAACTGCCTGTAAAGTCTTTTTCAATATGGAGAATAGATTAAAAATAGTGTTATAGCTCCTAATGAAAACCCATTTCAGAGCTATGGAGCATCACCTGCCAGGCTGCCACAGGTGATCGCACCCCACCTTAACCCTAGCCAGATAGACAGGCACTCGATTTACCTACCCTGGAGGGATGGACGGCTGAGTTGACCTAGACAGCTGGTTACATACTGAGATGGTTTACCTGCTCGCAGGCAGTCAGCCATTGCAGTACTAATCGGGCCTGGTGTAGAGCAACTTCGTTGAGTGAACACAATGCGTTACCACTACACCAGGCCATGAACCTAGCAATAGCACCATAATAGCAATATACAAGAATAACTTGAGCCATAAAATAAAAAGTAAGCACTGAGCAAGTGGAAAAGGCACTGATATGCTTGTGTACACTTATCAGAGTACTCACAAATTTAATGAATTATTTAATGAATTAATAACAAGTAAAAATATCAACTTAGATGAATGCAATTTCATATGCTACTGTACCTGGTTGCCAGTTCCATTATCAACAGGTTCCCATAGATCACTCACCGACACAAATCTAAAAACACAAATATACATGTATTAACATCACTTCAACAAACACTCACCATCGTTAAATGATCCTGATGTGAACAATTTCATGGTTATTATTATTATTATTATGTGATTTTAGTTGCAATTGCCGTAATGACACAAAGTAACTGTGAGAGCACCTAACAAAGTGGATAAAATGGCAAGGTAAGAACAGTGAAGCAGAACGTTTGTGTACAACCGAAACTGAGAGAACATGAAACTATGAGAAAGAAAATTCAGTTTTGAGTCGTTGTCCGAAAACTTCTAATTCACAAACCAACCTGCAGTACATTAGTGATTAATAGTAACCTAGGCCCCATCTTGCACCGTTACTGAGATACAGCGACTTATTGGCCAAAAATCACAAATTTTGCCCATCCCATCATTTAGCACGATTGTTCAGGGTGACCCCTTTCGAATTTTTGGAAAAGCTTTACGGTTCCTGAAACTAGAGTCTTCCAGGCAGCCAACGGTGAAGATTTGGTGATCCTAGCTTGCACAGCTTTTGACTAATCCACCCGTGTGACAGAGAGACGGACGGACAGACGGACAGAATTGCGATGGCTAAGACGTGCTGAAAGTAGTAGCTGCTTTCGCGCGTAAAAACTACAGTCAGCGTTTGTCCAGCCAACCAGTTTTATTAGGCAATCATTCTAGTGCTGAATAAATGTTAAAGCATCTTCACTTAAGTGTCATTAACAGTACAATACTAACATAAAGCACACAATAAACGACAGATGTACTTCCAATATTGTCAAATCACTTGCACCATTTATATTTACATGTACCAGTCATTCACTTCATGTTACCTTAAACATTCCTTCCACATAACAATGCTTTAATTTAAGACTACCGGCCCACACTCAGAAGTAAAAACTAGATTAAAGTCGAAGTCGCACGAAAAACAATATTAGCTAAACATGTGTGGAATGCAATGTTGATAATAAACAACAACAAATTAAAATAACAACATTGCTTTACACCAATTTCAATTAAAATAATGTTGTGGGAATGGAATGATGATGTCACAAACAACACTTTGTTTATAGCGTGTTTTGCAGCATGCGAGAAAGTTAACATGCCATGAGCTGGCCGTAGCGTCGATGCAGCGCCCGCTCAGAGAGAAGAACTCTCTTGCATTCCAGAAGCGAAGGTCGGAATATGTCAGCGATTGGTGCAATGGAAAGGGCATACGGTTGGCCTACTTCCGGTCGGCCTACTTCCGGTATGATAGTGACATCTCGAAATGCAAGCGAAGTTTTTTTTGCTCAGTACTGCGCTCCATCGATGCTGCTGGCGTTTAAATTCTGTCGAACGCTACATTGACGCTAATAGTTGCTTGTGACGTCACATTTATCCACGTTAAACTTTATTTTTACAGGATAAAGATAACACTGGCAACAGGAAGATTAATAAATACTGACAAATTAACATATGATTAACCCAATTAGTACTTTATAACAAATACGTAAACTGATGCGACTTGGACTTTGAGGATACCTGTCACCAAACCGATAGCAACAAAAAAAACACGAGTTATTACTTCTGAAATAATAATAAAAATTTTCTGTCAATAAGCTCTACCTTTCCATCTTCCACAAAATACTGCATATCACAAGACAATGCTTACACTCTAAGGAATTACTGGTCAAAAAAGATATCTACGGAAGAATATTGTAGGGCTGGATCACACTGCTGAAAAAAAGTTCCGAAATAATACTTTTCTTTAATTGGTGCAAGTAGGTCGAGTCCGGGGGTGAGCTCAGCCTCCGGATCATCAGTCTCCACTGTCGTTGACACAATGACGAGATGAAAGCCTTTACTAGTTACACTGTGAGCCGAACTCACACAAGACATGTAGATGTCTGCACACCAGCAACACAGTCCACCACCGACCCTCGGCAAATGGCTTAACGACAATGTCAAAAGTTCACACCGATCGCCATAACTCATGAGAACTGTCACAGAATTCCTGCATCAAAGCACGTAAAAAACGTACAGTCCTTCCCGAGCCTTACGGTCCATAGGACAGCACTGATCTCCGTTTCCTAAGGCCCTCAGCCAGACACTAGTTTTTACACTGCGAGACCACGGATACGGGGATAGTGTATCGCGCGGTGCGCCTGTTTACGTCCCAGCGGTGAAGCTGGTACCAAATTATACTGCTTGGTGACAGAAGCACATGTGTGTGAACAACTTGCCTAAGGTCATTACCCGGCAGTGTCGCGGTGTGGAGTCGAACCTGCGCCTCTGAGTTACCTCAGGATTAAAAGTCCGACACGTTACTGTTAGACTACCGAGCCACACTGTATCAAAGCAGTGAGACACAAATTAAGATACTGATTATTAGAACACAACTCGACACTTGGATACATGCACAAGAAACCTAAATCCACCCACTAACTTATATCTGACTAGTTTCTCACACAACTACTGATAGAATACATTTTAATATTTAAGAAGTTGTTTAAGCACATGAATAACGGGTATGCAATGCATCTTTTAAGTTACATATGGAATATGATAACTTGTTACTTAGCCATAATATGCACATCACGCAAATAAAACGCATACACTTGATTTCAGTTTAACTGCCTATGTTTTCAAGAGTTTACACCAGTCCAGTGTCCACATAACTTTTGAGAACTGTCACCCAGCTAACAGTATCAAAGCAGTGAGGCAAAAACTAAGATAACATATTGATTATTAGAATGCAACTATTAACAAACTTATACCAAACAACAAATGCAACAGTTACAGGAGAAAAAGTACTAACCTGCCAATTTATCAAAGCAATGTCTGGAAACGACACTTCTTCCAATTATTGATGTTTAAAAAATGATGCTCATTTGCAGAATAACAGTGGATAAAAAACAAAATGAAAAAAAATTAAACTGAAAATAAACTGAGTGAAAAGTTGGCATGTTTGTATGTCACAGAACTGAAAGACTTAATAATTTTTCCCTGTGTACAAATGACAATGCAACAATGTTGTCAGTGATTCAAGAGAAATAACTTACCGTTATGTCGTCTGACCTGCTTCTGAGGAATAATCACCTGGCAGGATGAAGCATTGTTAGTGTTGGCAATCGGGTGATCAAGAATACAAATAGCTCGCACCACCTGCGCCCGTAACAAAGTCGTTAAAACATTTATGTAAAATGAATCACACAATCGTCATAACTGAATCAAATAAAAACTGTTAGCTGAAAAACACATAATTGACAGAAATATGCTTGCTTGAGTTATTACGCATCCTGATTTACAGCCCGCAAATTACCTGATGTAGACCACATCTGGCATGTGACAGTTATCAAAAAGAACGCAAATGATAACATAAGGAAAACTGCAAAACTATGACACATGGACCTCTTTGCAAGCACAGCTATGATGCTCATCTGGCCTGACAAAACTTCCAGATAAGTAAGTAAGTAATTTATATAGCATGTTAACTGTAACAACCTCAAACGCACTTGATGTGCTAGCAGAATGAAAAGTAAAAAAGTTTTAGATGATGTCAGAAAGTAGGTAAACAGTGTGAACTGCATTTGAAAGCGTTCGGCAGAGCGCTCCAACTAGATGAATCGGCATGTGCAAAAGCACGGCTTCCATAGGTTGGCATCTTGATCCGTAGAACCTGCAGCTGACCACGGCTTGCAGATCGCAGATGCCCGCAACTGTAAATGCTGGCGACTGACTGGCAGAGATCCAGGAGCTATGTTGCAATGACGTCAACAAAGCCAACTACTAGAGCTGTCAAGGCATTAATTTTTTCAACGTATTAACGCAGTGCATTAATTTTTTAATGCATTAATTAACGCGTAAATTAACGCACCCAGTCCCGTCGAGATGGAGAGTAGGAGGTAAATTACCCCGGGCCCGAGACGTTTATG
>Ga0209367_1002378_pt1 | contig 24782 bp, 16 predicted proteins | sample WorMetLIZISLAND2_FD_187412 | JGI IMG/M metagenome (GOLD analysis project Ga0209367, IMG submission 187412) | Marine gutless worms symbiont microbial communities from Max Planck institute for Marine Microbiology, Germany - Olavius geniculatus... ... | reverse complement strand
ATAAAAACCTTGTGAAATTCGGTCCACCATGAACAAAGTTATAAGCGCTCATGTTGATCTACCCAAAGTCGCATTTTTCGGAAGAACATATTTCGGCCCCTAGGGGGTGCTGCGCCACCAAATTTTTACACGTGCTAGAGAATGACCAAGTCTTACTAGCGCACTCCCCACCGGGGACAGGGGCCCCCCCTTACAACTTTTTTCATAGGGGGGTCAACAAATTGGCTTAAAATGCAATAAAGGTGCGCTTATAACTTCGGAGTTAGGGGGTTTAGCCTGACGAAACTTTTGCACTTGACGTGTCTCTAGGTTGGGGTGTTAACGCAAGTACAACTTTTGGGGGCACTGCCCGCCTTAAAATTTGGGAGGGCAAAAAACGTCCAAAATTTAGTACGTTTTATGTCTCTGGAATCGATGAATATAGTGACAAAATCTAAACGGCGTTTATGAGAACGATCCTTTCGGTGTTGAACAAAAAAAATTTGTGAAATTCTGTCCACTACGAACAAAGTTATAAGCGCTCATGTTGACCTATCCTAAGTCGACGGTGCGCATTCGGCGTATACCAACGCATTTGAGTTCGGGCCACGTGACTTTGATGCCGGGAAAATTTCCCCCCCCCTCTCTAATTTCCCCCAATTGGACTTAGGGCGCCGGGCAGACTCACGTTGGACTTTGCCCCAAATTTCTAGTTTACTATGGATTAATTAATGATCTTAAGATTTTAAGTAATTGAAGTACTACTTTTGAGGTGATGCTTGTTCAATTCAGAATTTTATTTTTATTTTGATGTTAGCAGATGTGTAAATGTTGGAATTTGTTGCACGTTATAAGACATTATGTGATATCTTTGTTTCAGGGGTCTATCTCGGGCCTCCACGCCTTACGTTTGCAGCTCCACTCACAGCAATGGATGTTGCTTTGCGTACTGAAGCTAACCAAGTTCAGCAGCAATCTTCCACAGTATGCTTTTCACGTTATGAGATTTTGTCACATTTTCTCGTTTATGATAATTAACATTGTGGAATTTTTGTTTATGTATATGCATTTTTATACTTCTGCCAATGTGGTGGTCAGAGGCATTATGTTTCCAGAGTGTTCGTGCATGCGTGCGTTTGTCCAGAACAAACACTGTTAGCAAGGTTATTCGCCATATGGCGCCACTAAGCACTACACACTGCACTAAGCACTATACTAATGGGTATCTGTTGATGGAATTTGACCAAACTTCCACTGCTAGGGGACTTTGGGGCAAGGATGAATGCAATTTTGGGGTCAAGGTCAGAGTGGGGTCAAATATGCCCCAAAATGCACTTTTTAGCCTTCGAGTTGTCACATGTTGGCGGAGGCATAACAGTTAACGGAGTGGTAACGACCATCTAGTTTTTTGAACTTATCTTATTTAATGGAAGCCAAGACATTTTTGTTCATTTTTAGGTGCAAAATTGCACCTAGTGAGAATAATTTTTTGTCGCTTCGAAGTAATGTTGGTACTTTGTGCAAATTATTTTGTATTGAGCACTGCTGCCGTACTTATGAAAACTATGGCATCGTGTAACAGACAGAAAAATAACAATGCGTGAGATTAAACTTTAGGCGGGTGGAAAAGCGTGATTTGACTGAAAATGTGTGAGATTTGGGGGAGATGCGTGAGCCTTGGCACAGCTGATGACTGGTATGCTGCTGGTTGCAGGTTACTGCGTATTCGGATAATGCTACTGAGCCCAGTGCTGCAAATGGAAGTTCCAACACTTCCACCAGGAGGCGCCAGCCTAGAACTGCTCGCATGTCGTGTGGTGCGTCATATGACTTATTGCTGATAATCATAAATTTGGTTTAGTATACTTTCCATAATGGTTTGAGATAAGTGAATTTCAGTTTTGGAGGTTTTGCATTTTTGGTATGCCATAGCTGCCACAGCTATCCTGTAGAGCGCATCTATTGCACGATTATTGTCTGTCTGTCTGTCTGTCTGTCTCTGTATGTAATGTATGTATTGTGGCTAAGCATTAGCTCTTAGGGGAAAACTTTTTGTGTGAGTAGTCAGCCCTGTGTAGAGACTCTCTGCACACAGAATTTGGGGGATGAACATGAATCGATGAACAGATGAACAGAATGGGGGGTGAACATTTTCAAATTTGGGGTTGAATGGAGGGGTAGGAAAAATGTGCATTTTTCAGTGGAAAACCGGCGATGTCTCAGAATTGGTTAGAGATAGGACCAAGGTTACTATTAATCTCTAATAGGAAGTGACATTCTCTCTTTCAGTTGTCATGAAAATCATTGCCCTTGGATGACCTTGAAGGTCAATACTGCAACAAAAACTGTGAAGGCTGTAGCGCTTCTTCTCTAGCGACAGCTGGGCTTCTTGCTATAAATGCTTTTAACTGTTTATGGCATTAAATGGCTTCTAATACTGATGTGCTGTCAAAAACTACTCACTTAGTTTGGGTTTTGAGTCAGTGCAATTTGCAAGGCAGTGAGATTGCAAGGCATATCTCATCTGCATATCTGTTGTCCAGTACTAAGGTTAAAGGTTATGGTTAGTGTTAGCGTTCTGATTAAGGGTTATTTTATTGCGCATATTTGCCCCAAATTTTCAACTGCTATTCAAATTGGCTCTCTTTCGCAGATTGTAGTTACCTGAAACTGGGACTCATTTTTTGCAGCGTGTCTGAAAATTGAAGTTGATTTACATTTGCCAACTTAGCTAGTCAGTAAGACCACCGGTCTTGGTCAGTGGTCTTGGTCTTGATCCTGTTCTTGAACTTTATCTCGTTGACCTGCTGTTATTTCTGTGTCATTATGTTTTCGCTGATGATGTTATGAACTCGTAAAATGTGTCAGCTAAAGCATTTAAAGAGTTACTCTCTGTTTGCGTAATCTTTTTAAAAACATAATGTGTTGTTTTTTTGCCCTTATTATGTTTTTTTTGTTGCTTTTGATTATCGGCATAGATATTTTTGGTCTTGGTCTTCAAATTACAAGATTTTTGGATTTTTGTTTTTTATTGTATTATGCTGTACTGTAAAAAATTAAACAGTATACCACCCACAGAGACAGGGAGTTGATGCAAGTTCTGCAGAAGGATTTCAAAACGTTGGTAGAGTTGGATTGTTTGAAGATTCTGTTTGCTTGAGATCCCAGGTGGCACATACTAAGTGTAATGGATGCTTTGCATAGGTCTAGCAATTGCGCATTTCTGAATTGATTAATTAACCTTAGTTAATTGATGGTCCTGTTAAACATTGGAAACACAACTGTTCGACATGGTTACCCTTCACTGCATTGATGGAGCCTAATTGTTTCCAAAAATGTTCAATCGTTTCATTTACATATGGCTTATGATGTTCTTTGTAATGTACCACTCATTATACATTGAGCCATTCATTACATTTCTGGCCTTGTTGATAACATGTTTAAGCTTGTCTTGACTAGACTTGATGTTGTTGTGACTGCTAGGAGGTCCAAGTCCTCGCAGTCGGTTGATGAGTTCTGTAGGTCGCAGAGATCCTCACCAGCCGTCAGCTGTACATCTTTCATCAGTAAGCAAAGTACTAACTTAAGTCTATTTGGGTGTACTCCTGCACTGACTTGACCCAATAAATCTGGTCTACTATCTGCATGTATGTCAGTTCGTCCACAAAAAGTTTTTTGTGTGCTGTTCGATTTGAATGAAATTTGATGTGTTGATGTGTAGAGATGTAGAGATTGATGAATTAAATGATGGTATGCCAAGTATCCGATCTAAGGTCAAAGTTAGAAATTCTTTCATTTTTAAAGTTTTTACGTGCGAGAGCTAGCATAGCTATAGCACATATTAGCTATGGTAATTCTGTCTGTTCGTCCGTCTGTCTGTCTGTCACAACCCGGTACCGTTTCAAGACCAGGTGAGACAGAGACTTCAGGTTTTCATCGCATCATAGCTTAATGTCTCTAGTATTTTGTGACAACATTTTATGCCACTTGGTGAGGGGGTCTCCCCAAACGAGGGGGAGAGAGGGGCAAATGCAAGCCTGACCCATAGACCTGGTGTAAGCGTAACTTTACAGCATTCGCAAGGCGGTGCTACGCAACTAACTCGTTATGCGATCGATATGGAAATTTTGGTATTTCTATATATTACTTAGCGTGAACACCCCAATTTTTAGCTAAACTACTGAATGGATTTGGAAACGGTTTGGACTGCTGGAACCCTTATTCAATACGATTCCCAACAGTACCGGATTCGCATATCAAGACTTAGTGGAAAATGTGAATTTTGACTAAGTAGGTCAATATGAGGTGTGGCCCCTTTCAGAAAAAAAATTGCACATTTCGTCAAAGTACATGAGTTCGAACAAACAGCCAGAAATACCAAATATCGCATTCATTTATGCGGCATATAGGGATTGTGGTGATATATACTTTTATGGAAACTTAATGAAAAATATGAGCTCGATCATTAGCGATTGATTACAGGGGCACCTTTATGTAATTGGGGGCCTCAATGTAGTTATAGAAAAAGGGATAAGAAAAGGTTAAGGTTCCTTTTTTGGCTATATCTTAATAACTACCACACTGATTACTACGATGTTGATGGCGTCTGAAGAAGAAAGGACTGGGTATTTTTAAGAATAAGTGTTAGAGTTTATGAAATGGAACTTATTTTTATAGGAAGGTTTAAAGTTGTGGGTACCCTATCTTAGCGGTAACCTAAGGTAAGATGGCATTGAATGACCTGTTTTTTTGGCAAAATTTGGCTGTACAAGCAATGGTGACGTGCTTGTTAATGGTATCAACATCGATGACCTTGCATGACCTTGAACCTAGAAAGTAGAGGATTTTTGTGATTTTGTGCGATTCTTGGGCTGCAGAAGAGTAAAGTGCGATGAAATGGATGGAGGTAAACCGATATTAGCTGTGAACAGGAACTGCCATAAGCTCTTGTGCATCTCATGAGCATTAACTCATATTACTTGTTTTCTCCATCAGTGGGTGCTGGCAAATGACTAGTGATTCTTCAGAAGCGTGAGGACACTTTTATCTAAATCTGATCGTTCCAGGTTTTTGATATATTTTGCCTAATCTTTGTTGTAGCCCAGGCAGTTTTGGTTTATTTGCTTTGCTCTGCCTGATTACAGTGTCTGTTAGCTGGCTGACGTGAAAAGAATCAGGGCTATTGAAAATCCTGCATGGAAGCATTTTGAAAAAATTTTCTTTTTGGAAATTGTTTAGAAATATTTTTATAAGGCACAGCTTGATGGGTTTTAGGATTTTTGTGAATGTAAGTCATTAGATGCTAGATGCCATCCACATTAAATAAGTACAGCTTCAGAAATTTCCAAATTTCTAGGTTTGAGGGGTTGGAATCCCAGCCATAACAAAATATATCATTATTAATCGCACAAGAAACCATAATTGGACTAAATTTGTAGGGGGGTGGGTTATCAATGGGTCTTAACGGAATAAAACTGACTGGAGTTTCTGTGTATGGGCCTTGATGTCTAAATGTGCTGGGCCAATGTTGTATGCCATCATGGAAAGCGGTTTGCACCCTTTATCTAAGTTAAACTTATTGTTTAAGTTTGCTGATGATACAACCCTTGTTGTCTCGGCCGACTCTGATGTGGGTCTTGATCAAGAGTTTCAAGATGTTAAGGATTGGGCTCTGGTCAACAAAATGATACTTAACTTAATTAAGACTAAAGAAATTGTCTTCCAGCGACCTAATTTTAAAGAACATCAACAACAAGCCTTGGCATGGCGTGTCGACGTCTGTACCCGATGACAGTCTATCCAGCACAATGGCTGCAAACTACTTTGTATCACTCACTCTTTGTGTGTCGTCTTCAGCATCGTCAAGCATCACTTCCTCAACGTTGACGATGAGTTATGAGAAAAGAGGATTTGGTGGGCTATGACAACAACAACTGTTGGTTGGTGTTTTAGCCGAGCGTGGACCAACTGTCTCTGGTAGATCTGCTTACAGCTGATGATGATGATGGTGACAACATCCAGGCTGAGACTGGTGCCAGTGCTGCAGCAGCTGGATCTACACCACGAATGCGACCACACCGACCACATGCCAATGGTACGTCATCAGTCTGATCACCAACGGGGAAACGGCAGAGAATTTTACAGCTGTTAGGGAAATGTCAGGGATTTCCGTCAAAATCAGGGAAATGTCAGGGGGGGGGAAATCTTGACAGCGAAAATTGCCCGAAAACTTTCAGAAAAATTGTGTCAATCGACAGTTCAGTACCAGTTAAAATGGTCGGGTGTGCCGTAAATCATAAGAATGATGTCAGGAAATTTGCCAGGGAATTTTGTACTGTCTGGAGAATGGTCACCTCGCATGCTTTCCTTATCTTTACCTTGGGTTGGTGGTGTGTGAAATGCCATACTCTCTGTGGTCGTTGAGCCTATAGGCGGATAGACCACTGAGTTTGTGGCATATGGCCAGTGCAACATCATTAGGCCTGTTATGCGTCGAGTCAAATCAATGAAGTTACTTTATGGCAAGCCCGGTTAGTACTTAGATGGGTGACTGCCTGTGGGCAGGTAAACCATTTTGGTACGAAGCTAATCGGTTAGGTCAATTCAGCCTTCTATCCTCGTGGGATGGTATAATGAGTATCAGCTTTTCGGCTGAGTAGTAATAAGTGACGATGATGAGTATAGCAACGTAGCTGCCAGTTTAGACAGAACTGAAGCTCAAGCTGATTGGCCTGGTTTAAAGGTCAGCGGCCACTTGGCAGGCCCGTGCTGCTCTCAATAAAATGAACTACTGTGAACTCTCGCAGTGGCAGTGCACTGCTTAGGGATGCTGGTGTATAGTGGAGAATTTTGCAAAAAAATATGCGGAACTTTTTGAGGCAAAATATGCGCTTATATGCGGCATTTTTTTTCCACATATTACTGGCATATGCAACTTCGAGTGAGGGAGAATCATAATCATGATCATTTATAGGCCTGTTCTGCGCAGTTTTGACATTTTTGACTTAATTTATTCAACGTATAATTGCAAAGACCGGTAATTGTTTGTTGCCAAAAATATTTAACGGTCTTAAAACAACGTTGGGCAAGAAAATGCTGAAAAAATGCGATCACGTATGCGGAAATTCGTGGCATACATGCAAATACATGCAAATTTTTGGATATGCGATTGTGAAAATGTTATTATATGCAGGAAACTGTGCGATATCCGGGTTTTGGCAAAATATGCAATCACATATTCGCATATAACTAGCATCCCTAACTGCTATGATAACAGAACCTCAAACATTGTTGTGGCCATTACTATTAATACTTTTATTATTTAAACTGCTCTAAAAGGAACTGAAATAAGAGAAATTGCAATGGAAACTTTTAACTGTTATATGAAACATTACACGATAACTGAAACTAGATAAAAGATAGGAAGAAAAACTAAGCATGCCTGTATGTCGTGTGTGATACTGTGATTTATCCATTTTTTAGCAGAATTACACAAAGTTACATACCTGGATTTGGCTGAAATTTTCAGGCAAGGTTAGACTTGGCAGAACTTAGAGGTGATTAGATATTCATGGTGCAGCATCTGGATCCAAGATATGATTGAAAGATTCTTTACCATTGTGAGATATGGGAGACTTCTGGAATTATTGTGCTGTCCTTAACACACACGGTGCAAAAACTTAAATTTGATTTGTATATAAGTCATTAAAAAGAGTGCAAAAATCTAGGGCCAATCAGTTGAACAAGGTTTGATTTCCATGGAAAATTGCCATTGGTTGATGTACATGTGGATGTGTGTTTTAGAGCGTGATGACAGTGCTTATGAGATAAGGATGAATGACCGAATCAGCCACTTCACCAGCTACCAGTGGCAGCTCCACAAGGTATCTATGAACGTCTCTTGCGTGATTCACATATTTCTCTTTTTAGTGGAATCACTTTTGCAGTGCAAGCGATTTCACTTATTTCTTCATCTTTCTCTGTCGTGTAGCTTGTCACATTTGTGTATCCTGCTTAAGCTGTTCAGCGGACTTAAGTGTTATTTGACGGTGACATCTATGGCATTGAAATGACCTTCCTCTTGAGGGAGAGGATATTTGAGGTCAAACCACCAGATCAAACATGCAGTTGCTTCTGACGTATGAAAAAAAGATGATTATAATTCACCAGATAGCAGTATCGATCAGCAATTTCACCTTTTACCAAATTATTCTGGTCCTTGTCTCAGCAGCTTTTCATATTAATAGCTATTGCCGCAAGTAGAACTGCGCTCACTTATTTCAGTTTAATTTTGTTTGGTCGCTTAGTACACTTGTTAAAAGCAATTGAACCAAACTGACATTTTCGTTCATTTCTGTTGCATTGTATGACGCATCTTTAAGACCTGCTGCTGTGGTGTGGTATTCAGGCATTGCATGATGGTGTCGATGTTCCTCAGCCGCCTCCGGGCTACAGCGGTCCAGCTCCTGATAGTAAGCATTAGCACTCATGCTGTTGATTTAACATCTTTTACTGAAAGCCATTTGAAGCATTTACTTCAGTACTGCTGCTAGTGCTGCTGCTGCTGCTGTTGCCGCTAAATAGACTTTTTCTATAGCTCTCTTGTCGTAAGTGCTGTTATTTGCAACAAGACGTCACTCGTGGCAGAAACGTCTTCAATGCTCGTTTAAAGCTGTTTGACGTGTTGGTGCTGGTAGCCGCAACGGGTTCCACGGCTATGGACCAGCCACAGCAAAAGCTCGTCGGCCAGATTGGTCCGTTGCAACATGCGGGACACAGAGGTCGCTATCAGTGGCAGAACGTAGTCGCTGGCGCTGCACAACTTCCGTGACAGGAACAGAGTTTTTGTAGGTAGGCTGGTTCAGTGCCGACAATGCAGTTACAGTCTTGTGGAGGATGAATCTCAGCTGCATGTGAATCGGCTGGCTTACAGGTAGCCACTGAAGTACTTAACATTATGTTGTGGTGGTGTGTAAGGTCTGGTGGACCATGAAGTGTTGGAGTACATGGTAAGATGCAGAGAGCAGGGTCGTCCAGTGCCCCGCTACAGACCACACAGTCGCATTCCATGGCACGCTCATGCTCGCTCTGGGTCGACCAGCGCAGCTGCAAGTGAGTTTCCTTACAGTGATCCATTCTTTTTCTGCAGACTTTAGACATCCGGGAACATATGCAAGAAACACAGAGTACATTTTGCCAGAAAATGCATCTTAAGACAGTCAGAGAAACAGAATGTAGCAGACATGAGGGGTCATTTTTTGGTAAAGTCGCTTAAAACCGACCACAAATGTAATCTAGTTTTAGTGTTTTGTTTCATTCCTGATAACAAACTATTTTATTATGGTTAACTGCTGCAAACTTTTAAATCTGGTAATTGGCAATTTTGGGGGGATTTTTTTTACTCTGGGAAGCTAGTTATTTGATATGGAAGATGTTTATCAGTGCTCATTCTGGTGACTTTGAGACCAGCTAAAACCCCAAAACTTGTCAACTTCGACTTTTTTAGAAAACCCAGGTTTTACCCAAAGGAATGCCAAACCTAATAAAACTCACCAAGTTGGAGTTGTATTAAAATTAATGTTATAATATGTAATATCTGTATAATGTTGTGTGTGCAGGGGCTACAGCTGAGCCAGGGAATTTCACCTACTTCCAGCCACTGATTTCATTAATGATACAGCGGGTAATGTTTGCTCCCATTCATATATACCAGATAAGCCTCTTCGTCTTCAAATAGCCTCGTAGGTTGAAATGGTGACTAATAAGTTGTATGAATTTGTCAATTACAACTTTTGTTCCGAGTCTGGAAAACCCGGAAATGTCAGGGAATTATCAGGGAAAAAATCTTGTCGGTATATTGACGATCTTTGCTTGCCCTATCTGAAAAGTCACTTGTAAGTTGGAATTTCGTGAGACTTGGAAAGTGGTCATTCTGTTTATCGATTTGTGTTTTTTTGGTGACGTTTTGGTATAAAGTAAACACTGCTGAATTCGTTGGAAGAAGGCGGCGGCGGTCGCTGAAACGTTAACAACAAACCATCGGATTGCGGTTTACTGTGATGGGTTAATATGACTTGATAAAACTCTTGCTTTAAACTCAGTTCCACCAAAGCTGCATTTTGGATGACCTAACAACCCTGAACATGTTCAGTGTACCATAGATAAACATATCACAAATATGCTGATGGTAATAATATTTTTAATAGTTCTAATACTTTTAGCTAATAGTTTTAATTTTGAAAAAGTTCTTTTTCGCTGTATTGAGGCAATATAATAGTACATTTCTTTTTCGTGCTCTGGCATAGAGTATCTAATTAGAGTATTTTCAATAGAAGATGTGACCTGTCTCGCTCTGCCAACGCCGTATCAGCTGGAAATCGCAAATTTTTTTGATCCAGCTGTGTGACGGACAGACAGATGGACAGATAGAATTGCGATGGCTAAGACGTGCTACAGCAAGCTGCTGTTGCGCGTAAAAAGGCAGTGTACTACGTGAAGCATCCAAATCGGTCCGACACCCGGCCACCTAGGAACGTTGAGTGTACATTATTTGTCAGGCCTGGACTCCACTACTTCAATTTGTTCCGGATCTGTTGTACAACAGGTCATAGAACAAGCCGTACAACATCTTGTCATGAGATGTTGTGGATTTGTTCAATTTGATACGGACTTGCGCTGTACAACTCATGGACTATGTTGTGCAGCAGATACGGAACAGATCAAAGCAAGTGGAATTTTGACCTTCTTCAATCTTGTGTACAATAGCTTTATCTGAATTTCGCAGTGGTGTCCACAGACTGTTTTGTACACAATTATCATCTTTGAGTAGTGCGGCTTGGTTCTGTAGCAGTAGCACGTCGAACTGGTGACCCAGATGTTCCCAGTTTGATTCCATGCCAGTGCACTGCCATTTAAATGACCTTTGGCAAGTTGTTCACACACATGTGCCTCTCACCAAGCAGTACAATTTGTTACCAGTCCAACTGCCAGGAAAGGGCACGACAGTTTGAGGGAAACGACTGGCTCTCCACCCATATATCTGAGCCGTGTTTGCACTCAACTGCTGGCTCGAAGCCATTGGAAATGGAAATGTGCACAGCTCGCATTGGTCACAGGCTGAGAGAGTGCTGTTGACTATTGGCAATTTAACCTATAACTTTTGTTTATCATTTTTCCAGTACTGTTTTGTTCATTTTGCTTGTTGCTGGGTTGTGTTTGCTAGGAATTGGAGGATGATAGTAGGCCTACATCAGCTGCTACAAATGGTACGTTATGATATATACGTTTGTAATGGTGTCAGTATCTTGCCGTTAATTATTAGTTTGTTGTCCGCAAATGTTGTGGATTATGCAAGTAATCACTTTGTTCACGTTAGAGTGATTACTAGCGAACAGGGATGCATTAAATTACAGTTATTTTTGCTGTTTGGCCAAATACGAATATTTAGTTTTTTTCATTGTTCAGAAATACAAATGTTGGTGCTAGTATTGAAAATCAGCTGCTAATACTGAAATTGTAAACGGTTAAAAGGGTTAAAGGTGGTGATATAGTTCATAACGGGAAGCCCATCTCAGAGCTACGGAGCGTCACCTGCCAGATGGGATCACACAGTGTAACCTGATACAGGTGAACACATATGATATGACCGCTTTAACCCCAGCCAGATAGGCTGGTACTCGATTTACCTACCCCGGAAGGATGGAAGGCTGAGTTGACCTAAGTGGCTGTTTAAATATCAAGATGGTTTACCTGCCCACAGGCAGTCACCCATCAAAGTACTAACCCAACCCGGCGTAGAGTAACTTCATTGATCGGATGAAATGCCTTAACTCTACGCCAAGCCATCAACCTGTAAAGATGATAATGTTCAGTTGTAAATAAAACAACAAGCGTGGTGGTTTGAAGGCTTATGGCTGTGACTTTCTGGACAGCTGGGCAGTCTAGTACAACGTTTGTGTTGTTCAGAAGGATGAAGTTAGAAACTTTGGGGAATTATGAAACTGGATCCCATTTCCATTTCATGATGAATTTGGCGACATCGACAATATATCGATTTAACCGATTGGAAAAGAAATGGTTGCCATTAAGGAAATAGTTAGTAATTAAAATAATGCTGAACATTGATTAATTATAATTATGCAGATATCATGGTTACCTGTAAATGCAGTTTAACAGCATGTGTTTTTACAGTGTTTTGCTATTTTTGGTTGGTATTAAAATATTTCCTCTCTGATTTTCAGTTTGCAGTGTTGGCAAGTCTAGGATGGGAATAGCGTGGCATGATGGTTAAAAGCTGTCTATGGCTCTTAGTGATAACCCAGCCACAGAGCATTGCCTGCCAAATGGGGTCACACCATGTTACGTGCTGTCCAACAGAGATGAAACGATGCACCCTGCCTTAATCTCAGTCTACCATTATGTTAATTACATATGCACGCGTATAATGGAGTTCTTACAATTTTAGGTCAACCTCATTTTGTATTTTTGTGTTTTGTCTTTTTGTAAAGGTTAAACTTTCTGTTTATTGTAAAGTTTAAACTTACCGTTCCATTATTGTGTTTGTGTGCATTCTGCCTGAAAAGGCCGTCCCCGAAGTGACCTATACTGTGTCGGGTGGGACTTTAAACCCTACTCACTCACTTAATCTCAGTCAGGCAGACTGGTACCTGATTTACCTACTCTGGAGGGATAGAAGGTTGAGTTGACCTTGATGGTTGATTATAGTGACCCAACTCCACCTGAAGTTGGAACTCGCAACCTGTTGATCATACGTGTAAATCCAATATCCAGACTGTCTTGCCGTGAAGCCACAGTACGTTCGATGATGTGCTGATGTTGTTGTGGTGTGGTATGTCTGCCGTGTGACAGATGCAAGCACTCAGTCGTCTTCTTCCAGCACCCGGACAACAACACCTCCAAGACGCACTGCTCGCATGACCACCGGCGGTCCACGCCACTCTCCACACTGTACGTTCGTAGATTCGGTTCATCTGTTCTAACATGAAAGCAAGTAAAAATGAATCTGTATAGCACATATGGTTAAACACTTCTAGTGTGCTAGTCACGATAGAACTTAGAAATACGGTGTGCAATGCTGACAGCTTCAAACAGTTTTTTAAACTAAGTTCATCTGGCTGTGAGTTCCAGTCTGTTGGACTAGCAAGCAGAGAAAATTGACGGTCATACGTGTTGAAATCACAGCGAAGCACACTGATCTGGTGTCGGTTTGCAGAACATTGTCGAAATAAATACATCCCGAAGAAACCATGTCTTCGTGTTGTATTGCGATAGTTTGTGTGCACGTATACAAAGCAGCAGAAATGAAACTACTGAAATTGCAGCACAGTTTGTTTTGTCTAAGGATTGTACTAAGTGACAGAAAGGAACTGAAATGCCATTTCAGGTGTGTACTTGCTTTGCAAGTGTTGGTAGAGGGACGTAGTGGTAATGCATTTTTTCCAATCGACGAAGTTGCTTTACATTGGGCTGTGTTAGTACTTAGGTGGGTGACTGCCTGAGGATAGATAAACCATCTTGGTATGTAACCAGTCGCCTGGGTCAACTCAGCCTTCCGTCCCTCAGGGGTAGGTAAATCGAGTACCAGCCTAACTGGCTGGGGTTAAGGTGGGGCACATTCACCTGTGTTGGGTGGCAGGTAGCACTGTGATCCCATACGGCAGGTGATGCTTCGTAGCTCTTGAGATGGGTTTCCTGTAAAGAGCTATACACTACCTTTAACCATTTTTTCTACACAGTGAACAACCTGAAGTGTCTGACTGTGAGGTGAGTTCAATCCCGTTGCATTGCGCAGGTCATAATGTACAGTAATAATTCACAGTTTGCTTTGTTTTATTTCATTTCGTGATAAACACATTAACAGATTGGTATTGTCTATAACTGTAGAAGATATCTTTTTTTAAATTGTGCAGATTGAAAGTCGATAAATCCCTAGGTTTGGATATGATGCACTCTAGACTTACTGTATGAAACCAGGGATGAAATATCGTGTCCTTTGTTTTAATGTTTCAGAAAAAAAAATCTGCACTTTAGCAAGTTTAGTTTAGTTTATTTCTGTCGCATTATACATGCCTTCGGTGTAGCTTTGTCAGTCTGGCCAGGTCGAGTTTTTAGTTGACTGTACTTTAGTAATGGTTGAGCTGTTGTGATGGTTGTCGTATGTCTGTCCATCCATCTGTTACGGTTGTACTGTCGTTAAACGGTCTAAGATAGGGCCTAGTTTGCTACTGATCACTAACAGGAATTTGCATACTGACTTTCGAATGACATGTATATCGACCTAGGATGACCTTGAAGGTTCATAACGCACTATGAAATGGAATGTTTCAAGCTATAAGTGGCAATATCTCGGAAATGGTGCAAGATAGGGTCAAGGTTACTATTAATCACTAGTAGGATGTGGCATATGGTCTGTCAGATTAGATGGAAATCATTGACCTTGGATCACCTTAAATGTCACTGACCACTAGTATGGTCGGCTGTCCTAACAACAGCTGGGCTTCTTGTCAAGATCAGTGTTGTGTGGTCTGTGACGCTGGCAGGGCACTCGGTTTTTCAACGTTTCTTCAACGACTTGGTGACATCTGACAGCGAGGACAATACTGCTGAGGTCTGCACTATGTTTTCTCACTGTGTCGATATTGTCTTTGTTTTTTGCGGCGAAGTGGTTTATAAAGGTTGAAACAGCTATCACTGCTGTTGGTTTTCAGGCACTGCTCTAAGTTTGATGGTGCAGGCTGGTATGGTATACTGGTCCGGAACTTTTGGCACTAGCGGAAAAGCATACGACCACTTCTTTTCAGGAATAGTTAGAAAATAAAGTGTTAAATACGCAACATCAGATCTGAAATCAACTTGTCGGCAGTTTCCCTGATCCTGGCACTTGTTTCTGTTGATTTGAAACCCTGATTCGTCCATAATGATGCAAGGATGGGGTCATAGAGGACTGTCCTTGACCTTGAGGACAAAAAATTCATGGACTTGGTCCGAAAAAGGTCTGGCTTTGATCTTATCTCTGAAGACCACTGGCTTTGGCCTTGATCTTGGCATTAATGCTTTGATTTCTAGTCACCAGTCTTGAAGTAGCACTGACACAATGTTCACTTTCTCGTGTTTTGACTGTTTTAACTAGTCTTGCAGTAACTGCATTGAAAATGTGTTTGTTTGAGCATTTTCATTGTTTATTACAGTTTAATAAAATTAAGCTGGCTTTTGAGGCACAGTATAAATTATTGCCATACTTACTTTACTCACTTATTTAGCAGCTTTGGCCTTGAAGACTGTAGCACGCGTATAATGGGAGTTCTTACAGTTTTAGGTTTAGCTTGTTTTTTGTATTTTGTGTTTTGTGTTTTTGTAAAGGTTAAACTTACTGTTCCATTATTGTGTTTGTGTGCATTCTGCCTGAAAAGGCTGTCCCTGAAATGACCTATACTGTGTCGAGTGGGACGATAAATCCTACTCACTCACTCACTCACTGAAGACTGTCCACGTGGAACTCGCTGCCAGCACCACTGCACGACCAACTATCGTCCTCCTTCTGGCATGAACATTTTTGTGTGGGAATGTGCAATGAGTGCCAGCAAAAGCTGGCATGTAAATAGTCAACCCATGCAATGCATTATTTTCATATCCATAGTCTTGCAGGGCTAAGAAAACAGGTATCAGCATCATGCTGTGCCTTGCAAAGGAATTTGACATTTTTGGTGTTTTTGTTTCTGTATATCTTGAGTCTTGAGGTGTTCATTGCTCATTATGTTGTAACAACTAACAGTTATTATGCAGCTGATATTACTGATGAGTAGAATTGCTCGGAGATTGCAAACCCTTGTCGACTTTTGTCGCATTTTATTACTTTGCATCGTCATTGTCATCATCAGTTTATGCCTTATCAGTATACAGATAAAATTAGGCCATCTCGTAGTATGCAAGTCAAAATCAGCCAAACGTTTATTTGAACACAGATTTAATTAAAACGGAATTTAAAAGTCACTATTTGGAGGTTTTTAATTAAAATTTGAGAGGGTGGTGACAGATCTGACCACTGTCTTTGGCCTTGGTGCCTTGATTTCTAGTCAACAGTCTTGAAGTAACACTGAAACAATGTTGACTTTCTCTTGTTCTGACTGTTACAAGTAGCCTTGAGATAACTCGTGGTTTGTTATGGCTTGAGTAAGATTACGCTGGCTTTTGGGATGCAGCATAAATTATTGTCGTACTTACTTTGCTTACTTACTTAGTAGCCTTGGCCTTGAAGACCACTGATCTTGGCTTCGAACTTTTCTCCTTGCAGCTTCGCTGTTGCAGGATCGTTCGCATGGAACTCGCTGCCAGCACCACTGTGCAACCGCGAATTACCGTACTTGTTTTGGCATGAACTATAAATTGAACTGTTTGCTGGAGCATAGCTTTATTAGCACACTTGTGGCTGTTTTTAGCTGTAAGTGTGATGTGCAAACACTAACTTCATCGAATATTCAGCCTTGGCGTTGAAGATGCCTTGAACCCAGCAGTGATGATGCTGTGATGTTGTAGAGATCCAGGCGTCGGCGCGGTGGAAACACGCTTCATCACAGATGGCACATTCACTTCGCCGACCTCAACGCCGGCGACGGTGCTAACTATGAGGTGCCGCTTTTATTTGAATCAGCGTAGGGGTTAACATGTTAGTTCTGATCAATGTAAAATCAACATTGTGTCTAGGGTGGGTGACCTTCTGCAGATGGGTAAACCATCGCAGTCTGTAGCCAGCTGCCAAGGTCAACTTTGTAACTTACTTACAGGACGACCCTTGGATAATAGTAACTTGTCATCGTCATCGTCATCATCATCATCTCTCTTTAATAAAACAGATTGACAAAATGCAACCATACGATATGTTTGAGAATGTTAAATTGCGAGATACAGCAGCAGGCACTGTAGTTTACTTGTTTTTGATTTTTTGAGCTTTCTGGCAGTAGCAGCCAGTTCTGTTCCGTTATGTGCGGCTTGGTAGTCTAACAGTAGCACATCGGACTAGTGATGATGAGATCGCCGGTTCAACTTCTGGCCAGTCCACTGCACTGCAGTCTGGGCAGGTTGTTTACACCCATATGCCTCTGTCATCATGCAACGTAATTTGGTACCTACCTATAAGCTGGGTATGTAGGTAGCAACAGTGTATGTGGAGTGTTGGCCCTCTGCTCATATATGTGAGCTGTGTTTGCACTCAATGCTGGCGCTAAACCTTGGAAACAGAGAAAGCACAAACTGTAATAAAGTAAATTATGTTTAAAAGGAACGATGCTGTGAGAATTTTTTGTGATAGGAAGGAGACATCAGAGGAGTTTGCAGTTGCAAAGTGGATTGCTAAATATAAACGAGGGAGACTGATGTGTGACGACTTTCCCCCGAATGAGCATTGCTCACGTGGGTCACAGAGGTATGAGAGAGAATGCTGTTGACTACCTAACTGTTGTGTTTATTTTTTGTTGTATTTGCTGTTGTTTCGTCAGCATCTGCTGAACCTCATTGAGAACATGGGTGAAGTTTCTCGTGGCTTGGAACAGAGTGACATCAACAAGCTGCCGACTAAATCATTCGCGTCGTCTGAGCTCGGCAGCGGGGAGCCGGTACCCGAGTGCAACATCTGCATCAGCGAGTATGAGGACGGGGACCGGCTGCGCGTACTGAAGTGTACGCACAAGTTCCATGCTAGATGCATCGACCGCTGGCTTTCGGTGAGTTTATGCGTATGTCTGTCTCTATCTAATTTATTGTTTGATTAATTGAATTAACTAATTTATTGTTTACTTGGTTACTGATTGATTTGACTAACTGACTGATTGATCCATTATTATGATTATGATCACGGTGATCATTTGTGATGGCCTGCTACCGTAGAGTTAGGGTGTCAGAGGTCGTCCGTTTGACGCTCGATTGGGTCATTATCAAGTGGTTATCACTTGGATAGGTGACTGTCTAGAAATGCGTAAACCATCTCAGTATATGACCAACACCAATTGCAACGTCAGCACTGGTGTACCTCAGTCAACACATTGTAGCACGCAGTGGAACTCGGTCACTGAGATCATCAGATGTTCTACTGCTCTATGTGCCCTTCAGACGGACCGCCATCGGCAAACGATCGTTCAGCTGCGCTGCACCGGCAACCTGGAACTGTCTGCCTGCTTCTGTCATTAACTGTGACACTCTCTCTGTATTTAAATCTTGGCTTAAAACTCACTTATTTAATTTTGCATACAGCTAACTGACCTGCTCTGCCAGCGCCTCTGAAGCTACGGCACTACGGCGCTATACAAATGTATTATTAATATTATTATTATTAACTCAGCCTTTTATCCCTCATGGTGGGTAAATCGATCACCAGCCTATCTGGCTGGGGTTAAGGCAAGGTGCATTTACCTGTGTCAGGTGACAGGTAGTTGTGTGATCCCATATGACAGGTGGCGCCTGTAACTTTGTGCTGGGTTACCTATAAAGAGCTACACGTGACTTTTAACCTTATAATCTTTAATTTTTTGTCACTGATGTAATTTTGCCAATCTTTTTTCTGGTCTATCATGGGACAGATGTGAACTGATCAGGTCAAATGATGAAAGTTCAAGGCATAACCAAATACGTGAGAGTTCATATCTGGTTCATTTGATAAATATATCATGAGCACTGAGTGACCACCGATCAAGCCAGTCAGCTTGAGCCACCGATTCGCCTAAACTGGCAGTCATTTGTTACTACTATGCTTAAAAGCTGATGCTTGTTTTACCATCCTGAGGAGGGTAGAAGGCTGAGTCGACCTGGTTGGCTGGTTACTTGTAGAGATGTTTTTTTCCCGGCATTTGATTGGCGCTTATTCAGCGATGCTCATGGCGTCTGGATGTGCACAATCAAAGCAAGTTTCTTAGGTGGTTGACGGGAGAGGGGGCGCCACATCACCAAAGAGGGTCTCGTTCACTTGACCATCAAACCAAAAACGGAAGGGGCGGCCTTCACGAACAGCCATTAGCCCATGGCTGTGGTGGGATACCTGGGGCTGGTGGTTGCTGGTTCTAGTGCCAGTGCTTGCTTGCATCCCTTCAGCAGTTTGCGTGACCCACGGGGCGCCACGCAGAGGCCCACTGCTGGACTTTGGAATGTAACCTGCATCGCATGAGGGCATTTCTTGGCATTTTGTGGGAGTTCCTCTGACCAGGAGAAACCCCACCAACGCCACCAACCATCTCAGTATGTAACCAGCCACCTAGATCAACTCAGCCTTCCATCCCTTTGGGGTAGGTAAATCGAGTACCAGTTTATCTGGCTGGTGGGATGCGTTCATCTGTGTCAGGTGGCAGGTAACACTGTGATCCCATATGGCAGGTGACGCTCTCTAGATCTGAGATGGGTTTTATAAAAAGCTGTACACCACCTTCAACCTTTTTTTATACGAAGCGAACAAACTGAACTGAACTGTGGGATCGTGAGCTTGGTTCGTTTTAGTTGCGTTGCCACCAACCAGTTTCAGTTTACAGTGCAGATTCCTATTTTTTAATGGTCTTTGCCATGTGTATCATATCTCCACAGTACTGTCAGTCAAATTTGTTGTGGTGTTTACAGGAAAGTCGTTCATGCCCGACATGCCGAGAAGAAGTCCAAGTTTAAGTTGAGTTTTCTTGAAAGTGAAAGTCCGGTTGTGTCAAGGAAGGAAGCTTTTTTTGTTTGTTTTTGCCAGCAATCGGCGTTGCTTTTAATTGCAAGCTACATTATTCGGTAGGGAGGTAAGAAAAAAATGCCGTCGTGATTATAATGGATAAACGTGTGGCGAGTGACGTATCATCGAAATGATATCATACTGCAAATTTTGCTTTGTGTGTATTGTGTTGTGTTTGAATCAATTGAATTTGGTTTATTTTTTGCTCTGTGTCAAGTTATACTGATATTATTTAGCTAATTAAAAGTGTGTGATTTCTCATTTATTGTATTTAGTCAGAATTGATTGTCCTTATTTGATGTAAGTAATTTTTCTTGGCGGAGCTGCAGTTTTTGGTGGTAAAATTGAGAAAAAATGGCTGGATATTTCTTTCTGTCTCTGTTTAAGCAATAAATCAAGAAATAGACAGTTTGGAAAGTTTGCGTGTTTAGTTAATTAAAAGTGTGTGATTTCTCATTTATTGTATTTAGTCAGAATTGATTGTCCTTATTTGATGTAAGTATTTTTTTTCTGCGGAGCTGTAGTTTTTTTGTGGTAAAATTGAGAAAAAAATGGCTGGATAATTTTTTTCTGTCTTTATTAAAGCAATAAATTAAGAAATAGACAGTTTGAAAAGTTTGCATGTTGGTAGACTATGGATTGTTTTGGAAATTAGTAAAAACTGCTAAGAAGTTAGAAGTTACTGTTGTCATGTCCATATATTATGGAATTTCACACTGATGCATGTGCTTTTTGACTGATTCATTTTTTGAGGGATGAAAAATTGTTTTGAAAGAAAAAAAACTAGGTTTTTTGATTTATGAAAACCTCAAAAAGTCACAATTTCAGATTTTATTAAATTTGTTGTACGACTTATAACACAAATTGCATTCAATTTTGTATTTTAATTGTGATTTTTTTTAGTTTTGATGTCACGTCATTCACTGAGCAAAAAAGCGATAAAGCTATGATGTTCTTTCTGATTCTTAGTTCTGTGTCTGAACTTTGTACACTGGAATCTATAAAAATCTTTCAAAAAGTTTTAAAACGTTCCCCGAAAGCTTGTTTTTTCCCACCCTGAGTTTGACCAGTTTTTCAAAGAAGTTGGCAGAATCGTTGCAGCAGTACTATCCTGTGACTGTTATTAAGAAATTTCACACACTGACAAATGATGGACCTCCTAATTTTTTAGCACTTCTATGGCACGCAAAGTAGATGTGTTTCTCTTTTTGCTTTCAGGTCTTTTTTCTTTTATGTTAGATTCACTATATGACTTGCTTGGCTCGCGAAATAGATGATGCATACTTCCAGAACACTGCGCTTCACTTTTGCAAGTTTGTAGTTTGTAGGGTGACCACTTGTCCGGGAAACCGGGTAATTCCTCAAGAATTTGACAGCGGAAAAGTACAAGAACTAACCAAAAGTCGGGGAATTGTCAGGGGAAAAATTTTGTCATTGTTTACTTCACATTTCTGGCAACCAACACTAATGTTTAGTAGCACAGTGATGGAATAGCCTAATATTATATATATTGTGCATTGCTGTGCATTGCATTTGTGCAGTCATGCTGTTGTACTGCTATAGATATTTCATTTTGGTGCAGTTAGAATGTCATGACCAGGACTTAATTTGTGTCAGTACTGTGCAGTATTGGCATTTACTTTGGACACGGTGCATCGTACCGGCAGTTCTTGTTGTTACAACGGTATGCTGTGCAGCCAGTGTGGTTGGATTTGGTGAACTGTAACACTTCAGATGCGTTTCACACAGCTCAAAATGCGCCAAAACTCGTTTTCTGCCAGGGGCCAGTATTTCACAGAATGAGATTAGGATGTGAGACAGTTGGGAACACATGCCACTTGTGATTCCCCTGACCCTCGGCACCTTGGGCGTCTCGCTTGACGTTGTCCTGCCACCTTTTCTTTTACAAATTAAGCACTGGTCATGATGTGGCAACCAGTGATGTTGTAGCAAACAGTAGGGAGTGGGGGGACTAAATTGTGTGCTGTCGGAAAAAATTTTTGAAACTCAAAATCTACAACATTTAATGTGAAAAGCTTCAGTATTAAAACATTTAGGGGCATGTTTAAAATTTTGAACACCCATAATCTTTTCTGTCGAAAATCTATAGCTATGTGTCTAAATTGTGTCGGGAAATTGCAACCGTCTGCCCTGCCCACTTTTTCAATCCAAGACGCTGCTGCGAATAACAGCAACGCCCCCTGGGGAATTAACAGTGCTGCATAGTGTGTGGTTAATGTCAGGGAATCCGTCCCTGTGCTGAAGAGCGCTCGTTCTGCGTTTCACGCTACTACCATGCGGGGATGTTAAGGCCTCGAGGCCAAATTATTCGGCCTCGGCCTCGTTGTATTAGGCCTTGTAGAAGTTGGCCTCGAAAATGTACGTTATACATGGCATTAATTAATATTCAGAAGTTAAGACAAAATTGTGACTTACTTGAAGAACGCTTGTTTCTGATTCCGAACTCCACTGACTGTTAAGAATTGAAGTATGGCATTAAGAACGCATCTACATGTTTATGGTTGGTAAAAATGATTTGTTACCTAACATATCTGGCCTTGGGTTTGGCCTTGGCCTCATACATCGTGGCCTCGGCCTAGAAAATATTTCCAGGCTTCGGCCTCATTAACATCCCTGCCTCCGTGTATCAATCCGCCACCCTCCGCTTTGATTCTTCGTTTCTTCCATATAGCTGCGTGTACGTCGGTAGTCTGACGTCGTTTTTTCAACGCTGAGTGTAGTCGAGAACTGTATTATGTTGCGCAGCTGTCATTTAACTCATTTATTTCTGTGCCAATGATATCTTTGCCAATGTCCCGCCGGTTCTGTAGCATGTTTAGCGTTATTTTTCGGATTGAGTTCACGTTGGTTAAACTGCTAGTATGAAAATAGAATTTGTTGTTTCCATTGCTTTGTTCTGCGTTATCGCTAGAGCTGCGGAAATAACGATTAATCAATAAAGAATTTTAGTGATTAAGAAATTGCAGAAATAATTTCTAAATTTTTGATTGAAATCCTGTCTCTAAAAGCGCGTACCGAGCGAACAAAATGAACTGAGCTGTAACGTCAGAAAATTTAATTTCTCAATTTCTGAAATAGATTTTAACGGTAAAATTTCAATAGATGTGCCCGCATAGGCCTACTCTGTATACGAATTTACTTCAAACTTTAGTTTCACTTTATTGTCTGTAACCGACAAAGTTATGCCATAAGCCTCAGCGCGATCATCATCTCGATAATTTTCACGTTTCATTTAAAGGCCTGTTATTATACGATAGATACCGACTTCATCGCAAAGCATTTCGCAAACTTAATCCACAGCCGAAGACCATTTTGGCGCTTAGAAGTGCGCTACAGCAGTTATAATTGCATGACGTCAGATTTATTGAACGTCTGAAAATGCACGCGTTTCTGCCGTTGTTGGACATTGTGAACATAAGATATAAACTTTTCGAGAATTATCTTCAGAAACCGCAATGCACCCAGCAGTTTGCGTATTAATTCTTTGTTCATTGATTGCCAGGCTAGTAAAAGGTTTTGCGTTGTGGTAAGCGTTGTGAAAATTATGGAAATTCTACGGATGATCGCACATGATTATGGCATAAATTTGCAAAAGTTAGAAATAATTTAACGAAGCTTTGTAGATTGGCGTAGTATTAAATGCAGAATATATACACCTAAAATATCGCTCAGAATTTTACACTCTGAAAAATAAATTTCAGAACACGTTAGGGTAGAGTTGTCAGACTCACTGTACGTGAATGTGCCGCACTGACTGATGTGCTACGGTCGGTGATGATCGTCAGATCGTGAATCGTGTCTGCTTTGTAAATGGCAACTACAAACTGTTGTTTAATCGGAAAAAAAATAATGTAGCCTAGTCATCGTGCACGAAGCAGCGACGATTCGGACAGTGCGGTGCAATTGATACTCGTCGCGAGTTCTTCACAAGGCGGCAACAGAAAAACATGCTCCTCAGCGTTCTCACCGATGACACCCAGAGCGACACATCTTGAGGTGGTCTAGGGCGCCTATCGCGGTAGCATAATTGGTGGTATAACGGTAGGGTGTCGGATTATCGGACGATCGGGACAATATGAAGTGATTCGGTGTGACTGTCTATTATCGGTCTGTTTGGCTGGGGTTAAAGCGGGGCGCGTTGGGTGGCAGCTAACACTGTATGATCCCATATGGCAGGTGAAGCTCCATACCTCTGTGAAGGGTTTCCTATTAAGAGCTATACACCACCTTTACCTTTTTACACAGAACGAAGTAACTGAACTGACTTGCTTTAGTTTTTGACGAACTGATCAATGGGCAAGCAGTAATGCATTACAGTAGGCACCGTATAACGGCGTTGGTGGCCAACGTGACTACGCTAACGTACACGTCAACCAATGGGCAATGGGTTCGCCATGCTTGCCCATTGGTTAGTTTGTCAAGAACTAAACCATGTCAGTTCAGTTCAGTCCTGTTCAGTTACGTCGTTCTGTAGGCCTACGCGCCTTTACATCTACAACTTAAATTATTACGGACAGTAAAAAATATGAACTGAAAAAATTTACGGCTCGAGCTATTCGGCTCGAGTATTTTGCGTCTCAAATTTTGCAGCTTTCGCTTCAGTTGCCAGGTATAATTCTTGTAACTTGATTAGCTAAAACTTTTTCGCCCTGGTCCGTGTTCAAAGATTAAATCGCGTTCATCGTTTACAACAGTCATCACTAACATTTTTACGCGCGAAAGCAGAATGCTTCGCGCGTCTTTGCCATCGTCTGGGCGTTTGTCTGTCCGTCTGTCTGTCTGTCGCACTCGTGATCTGTATCAAAACGGTGCAAGCTAGGATCACGAAATCTTCACTGTGGGCTGCCCCAAGGTCTCTAGTTTATGGTGACAAAATTTCGTGCCACTGGGTGCAGGGGTTCCCCTCGAACGAGGGCGTCAAAGAGGGGTACCCCCTTAAAAAGACGTCATTTTGCCGTTATTGGCTCGAATAATGCGAAAACGGTTGCAGATAGGTAGATAGGTACATAGATGCTGTTTATCATAACAAGCACTGGTGACAGGCTTTTTGGATTTATCAACATCGATGACCTTGAAC
>Ga0209367_1002376_pt1 | contig 24787 bp, 13 predicted proteins | sample WorMetLIZISLAND2_FD_187412 | JGI IMG/M metagenome (GOLD analysis project Ga0209367, IMG submission 187412) | Marine gutless worms symbiont microbial communities from Max Planck institute for Marine Microbiology, Germany - Olavius geniculatus... ... | reverse complement strand
ATTTTGACCGAAGTGTAATATATAGGCCAAATATATGAGAATCAACATAAATATGGACTGATACATATTTGGCTGACAACGAATATAACCTGAGAAAATAAACTTTGTAGACTACACTGAACCAGTACATGTCAGCGCACTGCTGTTTAGAAGTGATTTGTTTTCACTTAAAACGATCTCAGCTGTAAATACTCAACAACAAACAGCATTATCCACGTGTATTTGCCACTTTTCTTCGCTTTTGTTTATGGTATATAACAACTGTTACCTAAAATCGTCAATTTAACTTCGTCACAGTTCGATAAATAAAGATGGCATCAGTCTCATTTTTGCCAGCCACTTAAATTTAAGTGGGCAACTTTGGCCACTTATTTTTAAGTGACGTTTAAGTAGGTTGGCCGGCTTAAATGGTGTTGGTGCAATGCATTTTCTGCTAAGTACTTAATGTCCTAATTACCACGTAAAAAGTCCTTCAAAATGCTACTGAAATATTTATTTCATTACATAACAAAAAATATGAAACAAATCTGGGTGCTATTCATTGTCATCAGGCCGGCGACAGAGAAAGCCCAACATCCATTCCATATGAACTTAAACAGTAAGATGGCACAATAAAATCATCATCATCATCATCAGCCATGAAACGATCAGCCAAAGCGTTCCGCCGTTGCGATCATTCGCCAGAATGGTTTATCCTCCGCTAGCTCCAGGGCCTCCATCGCTGTAACACCTGTGTCACGGCAGATCTGGTGGATCCAGGTGATGGGCGGACGACCGCTGGTGCGTCTCCACTCCTGAGAAGGCCAGTCACCGTCCCTCGTCTTGGTACAAATTCGGAGGATCTGGTTTGCCGGTGCATCACTTCGAAGTCTGGCGACGTGACCAGAGACCCAGTCTTCGTTTACGGACGATGTAGGAGACGTCAAACAGGTCAGAATGACGCAAAACCTCATCGTCAGACACGAGATCGTACCAGCTGATGTGCAGGATGCGTCGTTGGCACCGTAGATGGAAAGAATCCAATCTTTTCCAATCAGCTTGTGTGAGAGTCCAGGTCTCGAAGCCGTAGAGTAGTACGGATAACACGCACGTGTAGTATATTCTGAGTTTCGTGGCAATACTGAACTTGCTCTGACTCCAAATACAGTTGAGTCTTTTCATTGCGCTAGCCGCAAGTCCAATGCGCCGAATGTATTCCGGTCCAGAGTTGCTGGAACTCGACTGTATGCTGCCCAAGTATGTGAACTCTTTTACTGAATCAACAGTGTTGCCATCCATTATTATTGGCGATGGCGTCGATCCCGAACCAAGATTCTGGAGTTTTGTCTTGGTTCAGGAGACCCAAAGACCGAACTTGGAAGCTTCTTCATCCATTGCTGCAAGAGCGGTGCAGAAGCTTTCCTCCTTGTCAACAAGCAGAGCGATGTCGTCAGCATAGTCAATGTGAGTGAAAATGAGCTGGCCACCTTGGATGCCGACTATACGACTGACGCAATCCATAATATAGTCCATCACTCGGCAAAACAGGGCAGTAGCCAAGACGCATCCCTGCCTTACACCAGAGGTCGTCGTGAATGGCTCGTAGATGCGGCCTGCTAGGCGCACTCTGGAGGACGTTGCACTGCGCAGGTCAATGATCAGGTTCATGAGTACCGAGGGAACACCGACCCCATGCATGGCCTTCCAGAGCGCGTTTCTGTCTACGGAGTCAAACGCCGCTTTTGAATCCACAAATGCGACATGCAGTGGCTGTTGGAACTCTATGTGAATTTCCGCCAACAAACACAATGCCAAGATTGCATCCAGTGTGGAACGACAATGGGTAAATCGAGATTGGTGAGGCCGATGATGCTTCTGAAGCATCACAATAAAACGATGACACAAAAATAGGGTTCTTTTAAGTATTAAGTTGTTATGGTTAAAACCTTGATCTTTTGACAGGTTTTGGGGTTTTCGTGAGTTTTAAAGGTCCATGGCCACGGTCAAACTCACTCGTGCAATTTCTGTAGATTTAAATTAGACATTTAGCCTCGCATATATAATATGTCGATTTGAGCTTCATAATATATCAAATTAATGCGTGAATCCAAATGAAATGCAACATTACGTTACGTTATGCGAAATATTCTAATATATCAGTGTCTGCAGTGACGTCATGACCCTAGCCCATATAGATCATGAATATTAATGGCCTAACCAACGATGTCATCATTCTAGGCTAGGCCATAGCCTATAGACGTCATGAATATTAATTCATGGCGTCTATAAGCTAAACTCATGACGTCATCGCAGACCGTCATGGCGGCACGTTTTCTACGTCGTTTTCGTAGATCGTCGACTTCAAAGGTAAATTTTTCCGTGTTGACAAAACGCTGAGCACTGATATTACTGTCAAAGTTATCAGAAAATTTTGCACTTTCAGGAAAATGAATAAAATGTATATGTTAATTTTGGCATCAACGGACCTTTAAATTATCAGAATGAGCAGTGCTAGACGCAGTGTCTACGTCAAGTAAATATCCAAAAAATTGACAATAAGTTTAATGTTTTAGGAACTTACCTATAACAAAACACTTCCTTATTACCAGAACAAAGAACTAAAATAGGATCAAATTTGGGGGTGGTTTACTTCTTTTCTTCTCAAAATGGGCAGCAAAACACCGACAATACTTCAATGACTCCACTGACATATCAGATGTGTTCCAGTACAGTAAGAACCTGGTGGATTTCCACATCTCTTCGGGGCATCTGCCCTTCCCCGCCCCCATATAGCCACCACCTGATGGGCTCGTCATGACAACAACTCAATGGGTTCGTTATCTTTCTGACACTCAAAATAATGACAAATTATCAAAAACATGTGAGAATAAAGACAGTGCTACTGACCAAGCAGACTGTGCTGTAGATTCGTTTGGCTCATGGAGTAAGACGTAAAGTCAGCATCAAGTTTCGTCACTTCTGGCTCCAAGCCCACTGGCCTCGTGCCTAAACAATTTAATTAGAACTACACTGTGTATCCAAAAAAACTGTGCCATGTTCAATAATTTTTCATATGCAACCTCACAAAGAAACTTGATGTTAATGACAATAGTTATGACTACCTTAAATCAATGCCGTTGCTACACTACCTTGTAAAATGCAAAATTCGCAGTTTGGATGTTTACAACAATGAATTCGTACACGGTAAAGCATGCGCCAATTAAAAAAATCAGTTTCTTCGGACACAATGTATACTGCTCAGTGCAGTTATCTAACTAACATGATGAAACACAACGACAAAAAGCATAAAAAGCTGCATATTAGCCGAAGAGAATAAACACTGCTGATTGGCTTGCGCTGGGTAGACATCAAGCCTGTAAAAACTGTCCTCTTCTCTTGGTGGATGCTCCCCGGTTTTTGCACAGGTGTAACACATCTGTGTGCTATTCATAACAAACTTTACAAAAACATTAAAAAACACTGGGAAAATTCAGAAAAATGCTCGACATGAGGTTGTATTCAATTTTTCTTGAAATGTCATTGACAGCAGATAGGCATGGTGGCAGCATATCAGAAACATCCCAGCCAGAGGGAAGGTTCCTTCACGTACATCAAAGAATGATGGTACTCTGTCAGCGTGTGTTGACACCCATTATCACTGTCTGACAACGATTGACAATGCGTATAAGCTGCAGGCAACAACAGATGCAATCAAGTGGGTGCTCCCCGACTAACAAAATAGCCACCAAACATACGAGGGAGAGATGGAGACCCCGGAGTCATCTACTATTAAAACCAATGAAAATTCCTCATCTCGTTTGGGCATTTGCGCTCTCACATTGACATTGCCACCCAGGCTGATAGTGACAGCAAAAACAAGATGGCAACAAATTACCAGTGGCTGACTGTAGGTGAAAACTGTCGTCGAGGAATAGAGCCATGAGTCGCTCAGTGTGAGAGCGCTGACGATTCAACGATGTCAGCCGTAGTTCAATGACAATTGCTTGTATCAGCCAGGCCTGCTGCATCAACGCGACCCTCTCCACGCCTGTGACAATATAAGAACACAACCCCTGATTGTAACTAGGGTTGCTAAACGAAGTTCGGATTTGCGAACTTCGAATTTCAAGTTCGAATTTGTACTCGTTTTTCAGCCCTTCGATATTCGAACCCAAGCATCACTAATTAGATGCAGACGGTTTTGCCTTGAAAGTGGAGCGCTGTTACTTCAGTGGTGCACTGTGTGACGATTTCTTTGTTCTCTGCCGGCCATCAATTCAAGCAACACCCGCTGCGTGTTTGCTTACTTCTCCCCTCCGCTCCCCTCCCTGCATACCGCCGCGGCGTTCAATTACTCTCCGTGCTGCGCTCCTGGTGCGTGTTGTATACTGATGCAAGCTATCAACGTGACAGATCTTGGTGGCCCAGACACAGAGCAGACATCAGTCGACGGCAATAGAGCTTGACGTCCTGGCTGATTGCACTGTTGATAGATTGCTTCCTGGCGTGTGGCGTGCGTGCTGTGGACCGTCATCTCGCCCCACAATGCAGACATCAAACGCAAATTGCTTAAGCTTCTCCACAAATATATAAACAAAGTTTGAATTTAATTCGAATTTTAGCAGTCGAAATTCGAATTTGGAAAAAAAAACAAATTTAACATCCCTAATTGTAACATAAACCTAAACACAGTATAATATGACGTGGTTCACAGACATCACACACCATTCAATATGATACAATATGGAATAGATTCGTGCTGAAAAAATTCAAGGTGACAGTTTATTCTAGCAGTTAAATGAACTGAAAATGTTATATATGGAAATGAAACAAGAGAAAGTGAAATGAAAATACTGCAATGAAAGAAAGCAAATCCCACAAAATTTTGCAGTGCTCATTAGCTGTGAATGGAAGTGCAGACAGTACCACACAAAAACAAGAGCACACAACTCTATAACTCTAGTTTTCAAAACAAAACACTCAAATGATAGGAACTTCCTTTTGAGAATGTTATACAAAAACTAGAGCTGTCAAAGCGTTAATTTTTAAAATGCACTAACACACTGCTTTAATTTTTAATGCATTAATTAGCGCGTTATTAACCTATCCAGGCCCGTCGAAAGGGAGAACAGGGGAAAGTTACCCCGGGCCCCTTGACATTTTGGGGGCGCCACCTGTAAAATATAAAAAGTTAGAAAGCAAATAGAAACACATCTTTCAGCAATAACTAACGTCACCCCTAGCTTAGAAATCCATTAGCCTGTCATCGGAATAATTATTTATTTACAGTAGTGATGGAAAGGCAACTACAGTTTAGTTACTTGAATTTACGCGGTTGTCAAATAATCGCAGTTTAACGCAATATTGGAACTTTTGCTTCACAGAAGTGAGCAAATTAAATAAATTTACCCATGTGCATTAATTTTTTAACGCACGTTAATTTATTAACACATTGCGTTAATTTATTAATGCATTACGTTGATTTATTAACACATTAACACGTTAATTAATGCGTTAAAATGACAGATTTAACAAAAACATATACTGACCCACGGACACATCACGAGACTATATTTGCATAATGTTTAAGATGCTTTTAATGTCATTAACATCTTTTCATATTTCTGGCTGTAAACAATAATTTTTCTTACAAGCTGTTGTTTCTTTCTTATAAGTCGTTGCTAAAAGTTGGTTTTAGCTTACATACATGACATGAGACATTTTCTGCAAAAGTTTGATTATTTCAAAACATATTTGCAAGTTTGTGTTGTTAAAGGCTGCACCTGTCGACCTTCTGTTACACAAAGTAAATAAACATATGATGCTGACAATGACAAAGTGCATACCAGTGGCTCTGCTGGCAAACGGCAAGTGTCGTGCGTGACGGTAGAGAAAGTCGTGAGTCCTCAGATACCTCAGGACAGGCGCCGAGGTCTCGCGATCAGCACACAACACGTAGATGAGTCGGTATGCAAGCTCCGCAAACTCTGGTGCGCTGTGAACACACGATGGTCCCTGGCGAGTGTCCACCCCACGACACAGTGCCCACATGACTGCATGCAGACACGTCCTGGCACTGCCCAGGATACCTGACCAAACAAATCCATCACGACAAAGCAGTCAGCAATTTATTTATGATGATGATTATGATGACGAAGTGCACACAAGTGACTTCAGTGCCCACCCACATAATTGCATTCAGACACGTCTTCGGCTCAGCCCAGAATACCTGGTGCACATAGCCAAGTAGTCTGTAATGTACATAATGCATGAACTGTAAAGGACTTTCAATGCACTGAGCACGATAGAAGAATGAGAAACAGAAATGTTTGAACTGGCATATAAAAGCAGACAGAGTGTCTGCTGGTTTAAGAATATTTGAAAAACGATTCCATGTAAATGGACTGGTGTGCCCAGGGACCCTGCATTGCACCCTGCAAGTGTACCTGGTAAACGGCATAAAAATCATCTGTACAGCCCAAATTCCATTATGTCGACTTTCACCGAAACTTCCCCGTGGGGAAAGTCATGGACACAAATCATAAAAGTCACTGGCACAAACGGTGACAACTGACAAATCAGAAACCCATAAAGTTTCGGTGAAAGTCGCTGACACAAATCACGAAAGTCGCGGACATGAAACATCTCGACATGTCGAGATGTTTGCAACAAAGTTCGTGACAAGTTCGCGACAAAGCTGTTTGTGTCACTCTAACAAAATTTAGTCCACTGCAATGCACGGGAAAAGTTGGCGTCAAAGTCTGCGACAAAGTGGACACAAATCACGAAAAACCGCAACACAAATCATGAAAGTTGGCAACATGATTTATTTCACGAACTTTCATGATTCGTATCTGTGACAAAGTCCACGACTTTGTCGCAAAGTCGGCGTAATGGAATTTGGACTTATATCAACAAGTCGACTCAAGCTACAAGCAAAAAATGCGAGACAGAAGAAAGAACCATTAGCAATCAGTAATCTTCTTCTTGTCCATTACATAGCAAAAAGAGTCAAATATAGGTTTGATCCATGTCACATGTGATCTTGTGACAGCCGAACAGCTTCACAGTGACAATTCAATTCACTCGCTGATGCTATCAGTTATGTAAAGTCATTGAATTACAACCTTTACTGGCGAATTCACTGAACTTACTCGTCAATGTCTCAACATATGAGTCTAACAATCAAGTGTAAACAAGCGGATTATTACAGCACTGCTCACTGTGCATTATCAACAACACAAGTGACAAAAGTCATTCAATAAATATTGCAAAATCGCCAATTGGTGCTTTACTGCTGCCCCTGGTACCATAAGCAGGCAAGTACAAATATCCCATTGAACACAATGTGTCATCAGATGCTGCAAGTGTACTTGCCAAACAGCACCAAAATCCATCCATCAGTTTAAGCACGGTGCACGTAATATGACACATGACAGACAGATCAAGATGACGGACCATTCTACGGATGGGTGAAATTGCTGCTGTTTCACCTAAAAATCTGCAAAAAGTACAAATGCTGAACATTTACCGGGATCCTGAAGATTGGTTCGAGCTATAGGCTTACGGACATCAAAGCCGAGTAGAAAGTGTGCAAGGTTTGGACTTGGCTGATCAACGACTGAGAGCAACAACCAGATCACATCTTGTCTCAGAGAACACCGCACTTGATTCAACGTAAAGTCAACCTCTGCCAACAACCACACGTTAACCCTTTAGTTACAGACATATATCCATGTTAATCCCTCTCGAATCAACTACTGACAGTAGCAACCAGATCACAGTGTCACCTATTCAAGAACATTAACCCCCTATTTCAGTGTCATTAGCCCCTTAGATCAATGTCAACCTCTGCCAACAATCATACATTAACCCCTAAGGTACAGACATATATCCACATTAAGCCTTTGATTCAGTGTCACTAACCCCCTAAGATCAATGTCTGACAGCGATAACCAGATCATGTCCTGCCTCAGTGAACAGGCACTTGATTTAATGTAACGTTAACCTCTACCAACAGTTACGCATTGACCCATTAGTTAAAAACATGTAGCCACATTAACCCCTTGATTCAGCATCATTAACCCCTCAGATCAATGACTGACAGCAATAACCAGACGACAACTTGTCTGAGTAAACACCATGCTTGATTCAAAGTTACATTAACCCCTTTCAACAATCAGCGTGTCTTAGCATAGCTATTTGTAGTCTGGATGTAAGCCCTACCACACCTCTATTCTAGAGCACATTTAATGGTGTTCTAATTGCACTCGATTGCTGATATTAAGCACACAAAAAGCAAAGACAATTAGCTAATTATTTACGTAATAACATTTGAGGTAGCTTAACCTACACGACAACCGCAACTCAACATTACACCAGGGACAGATAGACGGATGGACAACATATGCTTACAATACCCGTGCATCACGTCTGGTCTGGCCCAGGCAGAAACCATAAGCTAAGCAAGTAACTGCTATAGAGAAACTTACCGATGAACTCATCTTCAACTGGTTTCATGATTTCTGCATTGTCCAGCTCCAAACACTCGGCAAAACCACGCAACAACTCCGCACTTAGCTCCTACGACAACACAATCATCGTACCACCAGCATCACAAGGTAATGTAGCAACATAACTAAGTAAATGGGTAAGGAAGTTAATTCAGTGCACATAAAACAGGCACAACTCAAAATAAAGTCACAGAGTGCCGCGACCTAAACGAACTGTTGTTGTTGTTGTTGTTATCTTCTGGCTCTCGATCAATCATCGAACACGACTAGATTTGAAAAGACCAACATCGATCAGGAAATTGACTGCTACTGTTGATTCTTTAAACAGATAAGAGGATGAGATCATCCTCATCAAGATAATTGCTCCAAGCATCATCTAGTGCCATGCACTCTGTTATCACAAGTGTCAACATCTCATCAGCCCAGCTGCATCTATGACACGAAGCAAGCTCAAGCTGATTTTGATTGCATGTAACCAGACTTTGATACCATGCTGGAGCTAGCCCATCAAGATACAATAAGAACGTCGTCTGTTGCATGAAATGTTCAAAACTGGGTTCTGCTCCTGACGTTGGACCAAAAGATTGTTCCACAGCCATGCAGACCTGCCGTCATGAAGCTTCTGTCACCGATCTGTAAGCAAGTTCGCTGCATGGCACACAACACTATTGAGCCCAGTGGACACGTTCGCGTCCTAGTAGTTGTTATGTCGTCTGATTCGAGTCCTGAGAAACATGTCTCTGCCATCAGTGCTACCTGCTTTTTTCATCTCAGACAGATTCGTCGTGTCCGGCAGTCGCCGGATGTTGGGTCGGCTAAAACCCTCGTGCAAGCATTTGTGACATCTCGTGTCGACTACTGTAACACTGTGTTGGCTGAGTCGCAGAGAGTCATAACAGACAAGTTGCAGAGAGTGATGAATTCAGCTGCCCGCGTCGTCACTGACACTCGGAAGTACGACAGTGATTTGTCGCGATTAATGCATGACGAGCTCCACTGGCTTGATGTCACCGATCGAGTACGATTTAAGCTCGCAGTGCTCATGTTTCGATGTCTCCATGGAACTGCTCTGCCGTACTTGATAAACAGTTGTACACTCACAGCAGAAGTCACTGGCCGTCAACATCTGCGTTCTGCCACTCAGCAGAAGTTGGTCGTACCGCGCTATCGACTGAACAGTTTCGGTCGCCAGTGATTTTGTGTGGCGGGCACGTCGACTTGGAATTTGCTGCCAGACAGTCTTCGCGACCCAGAACTGAGTCTCGATACTTTCAAACGTCAGCTGAAGACATACATTTTTGCGAAATATTGATGACAAAATGTATTCAGCGCATTAGAGATCTTTTTGAGTATGCTCTATATAAATTTACACTTTACTTACTTACTTACTTACGTGTAAATGTCCTACCTCCTTGACGAGTTGGCAATCATCCAACAGACACGATGAGGTGAGGCCACACAGACTTGTAGACCAAAACCATTACCAGTTAAGCAGTGAATAGTTATTTCACAATCACTCTACTGCATTGTGCAAGTAAAAAATTTATGATAATCCACAATAAATCTACAGACGAAAGAAGTAGATACCTCATTTGCAGTGAAAAGTCCGACGATCTTTGACTGCACAACCGGTGACTGGCAAACTGATATGAGGATCTGTAGGGCCGAGAACGCGTGCTTTGGTAGTGAGCCGTTGAATGCAACGAACCTTCAAACAGATATGTACTGCAAATCAAACAGCAATAAACCAGCAGATAAAATAATAATGACAACAACAGTTATAATAATAACGGATTTGTATAACACTGTTAGTGCACATTCAGAGACATCAGCAGCAGGTGACGTCAGCAGCAAAGCGCAGTCACTGTTTCAGCAAGCATTTCATCACCAGTTTTGGTTTTAAAAAATTTGCGACATATTTTCCGGATTTATCTCAAGTTTTGGGCATATATTGTAAACTACTGTCATTTTTGGAAGCAGTTATTTTTTGCTTGATTGATTGACCAGCATAAAATTGACAGCCATTATAATTTTAGTTGCTTTCTTAAACCATCTGTTGCAGGTTAATGGTCAACACATTGATTTCAATCAACGAAGTTGCTCCATGACAATTACTACTTGGACGGCTGCCTGCCTGCGAACAGGTAGACCATGATCAGCCTTCCATCCCTCTGGGGTAAATAAACCAAGTACTGGCCTGTCTGGCTGGGGTTATGGTGGGGCAAGGGCACGTTCACCTGTGTCGAGTGGCAGGTAATACTGTGCGATCCGCTGATCCAATGTGGCAGGTGACACTCCATATCTTCGAGATGAGCTTCCCATGTAAAGCTATACCATAAAGTTAAACCTTAAACAATTATTACAGAAGTGACTAACTTGGCAACGTTGATAAGGTGGTCGGACCGGCCTGATCTAATGTTCACAGCGAGCAGCAGTTTGTCCATGCGAGAGCCGAGTACAGAGCCGCCGCTCTGACGCAAGGCACTCAGATACGTCTCCTGTTTGCGCAGAGCAGTCTCCAGCAGGCGAAGACTGCACAACGATGCTCGCTCTAACTCTGTCTTTCCTGCATTGACCAATCAAGTTAACCATTCAATCATCGGGGGACAGTTCACTAGTCCAAAGGGGCAATAGTCAGAACAGAAGAAGGGTTAAGGATATGGTTGGCTGGTGACAAGGTTAAAAATAAGGAAAAACTGCATCTTTGTCTTTGGCGAACCTTGACTATTATGGTCCTTAGTTATGGTGGCTCCTGACAAAGGTGGACTGAGTTATAGCCAATACTGGAGTAGTGGTTCTTTGGATTAGTGACCAGTCACCAATCAATCAGTCTGTCGATCAAGCAATCAACAGGCAACTGCTATAAGTGACCCATATTCCCAGACTGCACGTCTGTATCAGACTTGCTCTCTGCGCACCAGTGTCTGTATGTCCGTAGCTCAGCTATTGTATATAGCAGTTCACTGAGTTCAGGTGTTTTACAAGAAAATACGTGCTGACAAACTGACTAAAAGCTAGTGAAAATTAATGTAAGAAATTGCTGTTATTCAAAATTAATACTAATGTCATGAATCATTCTCTGATGCTGTTGGTTGAGTGACAAAAGCTGGTGAAATTATGCAATACTAATCCTCGAGTTTTGGAAAGAGGACTAACTTTCCAGAAAAATGTGGCCAGATAAAACAAGAAATTTAAGCTAATCTTACGAGACGCGCGAAAGTCTATAGCATGCCCATGCTTATCTGCAACCGTTTTTACGAACGACTGCGACTGGCCAACATCGGAAAAATAGCAACTTGTACAGGGATACCATTCTTTGACGCCCTCGTGTACAGGTTTCCTTGAACCTAGAAAATCGAGACTTGGACCATTGAAATCAACGTTCAATGCTGAAAATTTCATATGCAGCTTGTCCATGTCTATCTCAATTGGTTTCGGCGCAATTCGCTCTTGAAATGTGTCTCGCAGCCCGAAATTACCAAAAAATCCATAAAAACCCCTATTTTAGCGTTCAAGGTCATCCAAGGTCACTGACTTTGGTGGCAATCGAGAGCCAGTGTATGACTTCCTATTAGTGATTAATAGTAACCTAGGCCTTATTTTGCACTGTTACTGAGATACAGAGACTTATTGGCTAAAAATCACCAATTTTTCCCACCCTTCTCTCATTTAGCGCCCTCGTTCAGGGTGACCTCCTTAAAATTTATGGAAAAGCTTTACGGTTCTTGAAACTAGAGTCTTCCGAGTAGCCGACGGTGAAAATTTGGTAATCCTAGCTTGCACTGTTTTCGACTGATCCACTCGTGTGACAAATGGAGAGACAGATAGACAGAACTGCGACGGCTAAGATGCACTGAAAGCAGTAGCTGCTTTCGCACGTAAAAAAAATCACGCATGTGTGCATCACTTAGATGCACAAATAGTCTCAGTGAGAGACTTGTAGTAGTATCAACAATGCAATAAATGCCGACAATTTAAACCACAGTTTGTAATTGAATCATAACTGATGCAAGCAGAAACCTGCAAATGGCACATATCGGTCCAGCATGCGAACTGCTTCGTCAATGATGTACAGTATCTGCAACAGACACCAACCATGAAAATGCTACATAATTACATATACAGACAAGTTCAGTAAAGGTCAAAAGTAAACCAATTTATAGTTTTTTTTGCTGACAAATCCACACACAAAACATAAAAGAAATGCAAATATTTGAGTCTGCAGTAGCAACTATTGGGAGTCTTCTTTGGTCTTCTGCATGTAGTGGCAGATTTGTGACAAACTCTTGTGCCAGTTGCTTCTGTGTTCGGCACCTCTCTTCAAAGAGAGTTAGTCCTTGCCTGTGATGTCGCTGAATGTTTGAAGAGACTTTTGTCCTCTTGTAGCTTTGCCTACCACCCTGCCCACCATTATGTCCTGTAGCAGTGAATCATGCCGCTGGATGTGTCCTATTCATCTGAGTTAGCACTGCCATACTGTATCCAAGTCTCCAAGACGTTCCTGTTTTCGTGGACTCTGCAGACTTCATAATTCGTTACCCTGTCAACTCAGCTGATCTTCCTCCAGAACCACACTTCAAAAGTTGACACTCCTGTTGAAAGGAGGCATGATCAAAAAACCACATTGTAAGCAAAAATCTAATGCAGCATGCAAAGTGACAAAAAATAACGCACCATTTTGAGCGTGGCACTGTCGGAGGTGAGATGCACAAGGATGGTGTGGCCGGGCGGTTTGCTCATCAAGGCTGGAGAAGTGCTGCTTGGCTGGACAAAGTCTACGCAAGGCTCGTCGACGAAATGTTCGGCTTTTATTTCATGATCTGACAGCAGTTTGTGCATTATCTCCAGCACAGATGCAGCCACGTTCCACTAACAGCAACAACAACAAAAAGGTGTAGCTGCTAACTGCTGCTTCTACCATGCTTATCAACAACACAGAGTATTGATGATCAATTCATATTATATAAAAACAGATTAATGCAATAAAAGCTGCATATAGTAACAAGAATCCATCTCACAGGTACAAAATGTCACCTGCTGCATAGGATCACACTAGGGATTATATCAATAAGCCAATATCACGATATCGATTGCCAACCACGTGCCGCTATGACATCGTGGGACAGACTGCACATAGACGCCACAGGACTTATTCTAATGGAGAGCAATAGGCAATAGCAGGCAGACAGATCTATGATACGTAAGACAGGTTGAGTGTCCATGTGTAAGTAGTCTATCACGCTGACGGTTTGGACGCCCCCTCTCCCCCCCGACCTCCTTCGTTCCCACTTGCCTTCCATCTCGATCGCTAAGTCTGCAGTCTCAGTTGGTCTTACGATATTGCGATATGATTTGCTACGATAATCGATATGGATTTTTTGCCACGATATAATCCCCAGATCACACAGTATTCTATACAATATTCTATACAGCTAGAGTAAGGTTTACTTACTGTATTTAGTGAAATGAACTGAAATCTAGTCATTTACTGTGATGATTAACTCTGTGCTTGACTACCTGCTACCCAACACAAGTAAATGCACCCTGCATTAACTCTCTGTTGGTTATATATTAAGACGGTTTAGATGTCAACCTGTCCCTATCCAAGTAGTATCTGGGCTCATTAGAGAGCAACTATGTCACCGACAACACTAAAAAGGCATGCCACCAGCTGCTGCCAGCAGTATGTTAATACTGCTGCCATTACTAATACAAATGATTTAATTAGCCACCGTACCAAAATGTTTCCAAATGCTGTAAATCAGTGCTGCTTTTACTACTGTTACTGCTAAATAGCTACCACACTGTGTCCCAAAACAAATGTCACACTTTGCTATTTCTATATCTTCATGAAATACTAACCGATGTTCAAAATTTTTTCACTGGCACATTCTCTGGACAATTGGCAATAAAGTGACTACTGAATGTCCCACCACACCTTATCTGTGTTGCTACACTACCTTGTAAAATATAAATGGTACAAAAACTAGCAATAGGCAACAATTGCATTGGTAAACAAATAAGACACTTCAGACTAAGATCACAGTGAATGATCTGTACAATGCCACAATGTGTTAGAACCATCTTTTTGGCTATCAGGTGTGTTGAAAGGTACACTAGTTTCTGGTCTTCCTGGCTTACTGGGCCTAGCAGTTTATCCACTGTGGTCCAGCTATCTTCAGTTATGCATGCGTTTCAGTCTGCAGTCTCATGCTTTTGGTCGGTGCTTTGCATTTCCCAAATCTTTTTAGTAAAGTGCCCAGTCCTTCGCTTTTGCAGTTTGTCTTTAAAATTCCGTCAGTATCCTCTGCAAATCGTATTATTCAAACTTGTATAAAATTTTAATCACTGCCTTGTTTTTGTTCCTGAATGGCGTGTTACAATGCCGGTATTTTGTCACCGTGATAAAAACCATTATTCACAAAAACATCCTTTGTTTTTGTTTACAAACGTTGGCTGTGGATCAAAAACTAAACATAATTTAATTTCAGTATGCAAATTAGTAAAAAATTGTTTCAAAAGATAACTTTTTGGTGATGTATTTATTCTGATTATAGCAATTTTTGTTTTTTTTTTTGAACATCTATATTTCACAAGATAGTGCATCAGCACAATGAAGATGTGGTGAGATATTTTATAACTACTTTATTGCAAATTGTCCACTGAGTTTGAAAGTTAAAAAATTTTGAAAATCAGTTAATATTTGGTGAAGATATGGACAATGAAAAAGTACGACAGTTTTTCTGGGACACCGTGTATTAAAGAGTGACATGGGAATGGGGACGGCAGAAATACCGCAGTAATGGGGACAACTACAACTTCATCCGTAATATAGATTTTGATTAAAGACATATACCTGTGTTACTTACATACACAGGCCAATATTCTATACAGCTAGAGTAAGGTTTACTTACTGTATTTAGTGAAATGAACTGAAATCTAGTCATTTACTGTGATGATTAACTCTGTGCTTGACTCATCAACTGTGGAGTTTATAAACGTTATTAATCTGCAGTACCAGTACATTAGTAACCAAAAGTAGTAAAATGTGCGGATAATTAGCGGCAATCATTTTTTATCCAAATAACGATAGGATGGGACTGGGGACAAAGCATACGGGGATGGGGATGCTAGTTCATCCCCATGTCACTCTTTAGTTAGTATATTAGGAAAATACTTAAGCAAAATTGCACCATAGTATGCTTACTGCAATAACTAATACTGATAAATTCTCAACACACTGTTCAACACAAAAAATGGTACAAAGATAAAAACAAGTTTCAGTAAAATCTGCTCAAATACCTTGTCAGCAGGTCTTTTGTAGGCCCGACTAGCAAACTTCAGCAGAACGGCATCGCGGAGGAAATCCAGGTAAGGTTCAAAGCCGGGAACACGGAAACCGGCACCGAGCTTAGCTGGCATGGGGCTGTCAACGAGTGTCATCATTAGCTCCAGGAATGCCAAGAGCATTGGATATTCCTCATTCCGAGATTCCACCTCTTCCACCTCCAGCTGTGAGTGTCACAAAGACAGCACCATCATCATCATCATCATATATTCGTTTAATGTAAAGTTGACAAGCGCAACTTTTAACAACGCAAGCACAAGATACATAATAAATCTAAATCTAAAAAAACATGCAAACGGAAACATCTCATAGTATGTACAAAAGCTAGAAACAACTTTAACGAAACTTACATTAAAAACTATCGTTTTTCACGGAGCTATTCAAAAAATAAAACTGGCATGTTTTTTATGGACTGCAGTGTCAAGGGTAATACTTTTTCGCACAGTTCAATTTCCAGCGGCAATAACAAAGAATATTTAACTGCTGTATTCAAATATTGACTTTAGTCACGTAAGAAATTTCTTTGAGAACATTTTGCTGTAAACCACATGACTCTATGACGTACGGTTGCAAAATTATGGTGTCATTAACTTTGTGCAGTTTTTTTTGGACCACCCTGTAGATTGTGAGAAATTTTTTTGCCTAACACAATGATTCTCGTTAATAACTGAATGCCCCTCGTACTGCAAATTGCTTCTGAATGCTCCAAATTGTCAGTCTCCAAAAAATAAGTTCAGGGAATTGTCTGAGATACGATATGATTAATTATTTGCACTGTAAAACTAGCATGTGAAGAAACTGGAGAACACAGAAAGTGGTTTTTTCATGTTCCCAAAACTTTTACGTGCATTCTACCATGACATTCCAGATGTCCAACGAAAACAAGAGCTGTTAAGACCATGTCGTTGTCCGACTGTTTAATCAAGCAGACATCGAAGCAGTCAAAACTTCACATACATTTACTACATCAAATAGTTCAATATATGCTAATGTTTTTACAGACAACTGTTGAAATTATACTAAACAGCAAATTGGTCTGGCAGTAAATGCTGATAATGCATGTATTATGTTACAAGGCCAAACATGTACATGTGTCTGAAATGCTGCAACCATTTCGTTCATTTTCCATGGTTTTGCAGCACCTAGGACTGATTCCACAACTTTCCATGCTGTGAGAAATTTCAAAGATCTGCATGCAACCTTGTTGTATATGGAAGCAACAGTTAGACCTAAAAATGTCCATGATTCCAATTGCCATATGTCCCTGAAAAAACATTGTGTCCTTGAAATCTTTATTGGATCCGCATTCTGCAAAAAAGAACATTTCTGCAGTTTTTAGTTTGTTTTCTAAGTTTTGCTGAAAAAAAACGTTGGCATCTAGTCTGTTACGTGTAGTGCCTAGAGTTTTCCGTGGGCTGCAGAATTTCGAGCCAAGCCACGGAATTTGCCCTTTTCCACGGCATTTCGCAAAATTTTACAGAAGTTAAGAAATGACCGATGATTAGTATGATCTTCGGCTTTAGACTAACTATATCACGAATAAAAATCAAACTGAACTGCCTAAAACTGTGTCCCTACTAATAATTAATTAATTATCATCGCATATGGCACAATCGTGAATTAACAAAATGCGACTAATTGACAAATTGCACCTTTAAAAAAAACAAAAAATTGATAATTTCATTTGTATGTTGCTAGGATAACTGAGCGACATGAGAGCATCCAATAACTGAAGTTTTTTTAAACAGAATAAAACTTAGTTTACGCACAAACGGAAAGCTGCGGCAAGCCACGGAATTTGGACAATTTTGCCGCGGTGAGCCGCGGAATTTGGCAAAATTTACCGCGGAAAACTGTGGGCTTTAGTTATGTGGCAGTATACTTACTTTAGGTCCTACAAATACTGTGTACTGTGTCAACTTTTTATGAATTGTTATGTAACATTATGTCACATTTCATGATAAAAAAAAATGGAGAGAAAAAATTTCCTAGTTTTTCGCCAGCTGCAACCAGAAGCACAGAAGTTTCTTTTGGTCTTACCTGAATGCCCGAAGTTGCAGCCTTGTGCACGCCGGCTGACACCGGAATAGTATGAATTATCTGTCAGCACACAATAACAACCTCCATCAACAACTTAACATAGATGCTATCACATTTACCAATACACTAATTAGTAATGTCTTTAGTGAACTAAATACTGTGATCATAACACACATTTCAGCAATTCCAGCAACAAGTCAAAACAGGCCCATAGAAAGACTGACAAAAAATTTGAGCTAATGCTCACGAGACGCGCAAAAGCATATAGCAGTTCCTGTTCAGTAGTTTAGCTGAAAATTGGGGTGTTCACGCTAATTTAATATAAAAATACCAAATTCTCTATATGGATCGCATAACGGATAGTTCCGTGGCGCCACCTTGTGAATGATATAGACTTGTTTCACATCCCAAAATTGCCAAAAAATCCATAAAACCCTATTTTGATGTTCAAAGTCATCCAAGGTCATTGAATTCGGCGGTAATCAAAAGCCAGTGTACGACTTCCTATTAGTGATTAATAGTAACCTAGGCCCTATCTTGCACCGTTATTGAGATACAGTGACTTAGGTCCGGTTTTTCCATCGCCAATCAAATTAAATTTGACCTCTGATTTACTGATCTCAGATTAACTTAATGTTCAGAATTGATCGTCGATCAACTGTGTTTCATTTTTCTATGCATTTTCGATCTCCAATTACGTGATCGGCGATTAGTTGATCAACCGTCAACTGAGCCTACTTTATGCCAATCTGATTGGCTGAGAGTGACCTCAATTTGCGGTGCTGTGCTAATGGGCATGCGCTGTGAGTGGAGGCTATAGGCAGTAAACGTCGTCATAGCAACGATATCAACGATACGTCTGCTGTCAAAAATACGTTCTACCGCAAATCAAATTATACGGGAGCATCTATCCATTTTATTTCTCCACAAAACACTATGCACATGCCTGGAACTTTATTTTAATGCGTGAATTGCCATTCTGAGCAGCGAAGTGAAGCAATGTTTCTGGTGCGAATAAGCAACGAACTGCAGATCGCCACGTTTAATCGTCAATTATCTGACTTGATCCGCCAATATTCGGCCATCAACTTGATGGGAGATTTGATGGAAGATCAGTCGTTAATTGGTGATAGAAAAATGGTTATTAAGATGATCTCAGATCAAGTACCAAAGTTGATCGGAGATCAATTTGATCGGCCATCAAATGTGCATGGAAAAACCGTACCTTATTGGCTAAAACTCGCAAATTTTTCCCACCCCCTCTCATTTAGCACCCTCGTTCGGGGTAACCCCTTTCAAATTTACGGAAAAGCTTCACGGTTCCTGAAACTTGAGTCTTCCAGGCAGCCTACAGTAAAGATCTCGTAATCCTAGCTTGCACCGTTTTTGACTGATCCACCCGTGTGACAGACGGACAGACAGACAGACAGAATTGTGATGGCTAAGACGCGCTGAAAGCAGTAGCTGCTTTCGCGCGTAATAAAAAGGGGGATCAACTTTACACCCAAACTCCAGCCGCCTTCCATGACTCCAGCTAAGGAATCTGCCAGACCACTCATTCTGACTAGAAGGCACGCGTGAGAGGGCATATTGCCACCAAGCAAAGTAATTAAAACATTGCTTCTCCTACTACTACTAGAATAAGATTGGCCTCATTCAATAGCCCATCCCCCAAATCCCTGGTTAGACGCAAAGATCTTAGAGATATCTGTTATACAAGCCAAGTTATAGCCAATTTTGTCTCAAATTTAGTTGCAATGGCAACAGGGGTCGGTTGTGGTGGAATTAGATTGGCTTCATCCAATAGTCTACCCCCAAGATCTCTTATGAAACGCAAAGGTCGTGGAGATATCTCTTTTACAAGCCTAGTCATAGCCCATTTTGTCTCAAAACTTGCTGCCATGGTAATGAGGGTCGGCCAAGGGGAAAATAGAAGGAAATGGGAAAAAGAAGGGAAGGCCGCTTCACAGCAGTGAAAAGAGAAGGAGAAGTAATAGTAGATGCCAGCGTTGCTGCTTGCGCTGTTGATGCAATGATGTCACTGCTATTATGACGTCACACAGTCGCTGCTGCACTGTAAGTCATCATGTGCAAAGACACACGGAAATCAGATGAAAACATTAACTCCGCCAGTGTTCACTACGTTCACCTTGGCAGAGATAATAACTAACAACCCATAAAAACGGCAAAACTCAGAAAGCTTGGCCTTTTATAAAGCCCAAGCTTAACCTAACAAAACCAAACTACGATGAAACAAACCAAGTTGGTGTTTTTCTAAAAAAATAACAGATTTCTTGAACGTGGACAGAAACCTGAGCGGATTCAATGGACTGCCAGATGGCTGACGCAATGTGAGGTGACTTGGCGAAGGCAGCGAGAATGTGAAGAATTTCCGCTTTCAGTTTAACTGGAACCGCACAAGTTAGGAGACCGACGAGAGTGACTAGAGGCATCCACTGCTGATTCTCACACATCGCCACCCGACTGCTCTCATCCTATGCACCACAAAACTACTACAACTTCATCTTCAACAAGAACTACATCTACGGTAGGCGTGGTGTAGTGGTAACGCGTCTGATCCGATCAGCGAAGTTACTGTACGCCGGGCCCGGTTAATACTGCGATGGGTGACTGCCTGTGGGCAGGTAAACCATCTCGGGATGTAACCAACCGCCTAGGTCAACTCAGCCTTCCATCCCTCCGGAGTAGGTAAATTGAGTACCGGCCTATCTGGCTGGGGTTAAGGCGGGGCGCGTTCACCTCTGTCGGGTGGCAGGTAACACTGTGTGATCCCATATGACAAGTGACGCTCCGTAGCTCTGAGTTGGGTTCGCTCATTAGGAGCTATACGCAACCTTTAATCTTTTAACCTTTACAACTACAACAGACAGTGGCAGTACATTTAACATACACAAACCATTTGAACAAACAGCTCGCAGCACACACAGAAACATACCTAGAGCAGCAAAATACCTGCAAACCTGCCACCATTTGCAAGCTAAAAAAACAGGGTGAAACTCGTTTTATGCCAGCAAAAAATCGTTAAAAAATAGTAAAAAAAAAACTGAAACCACGCGTGGCACACATTTCTCAATATCAAAACCAACAGGAGTTGTGTGAAAATCGATATGACATACTGTCCGAAAGGCATGGCTGTCGTTTCAACGACGATTAACTAATACACTTAAATTCATTGCTTTATTCACTTTTATAACCTTGCTGATATTTTGTGATCTTTTTACAGGTTTTTTTTCTGACTGTGTGTTGTTGTTTATGTTTTCCGCCATGACAGCAATTCTGTCACATGCCAGCTACTGCAAAATACCTACACAACAAAGCAGTGCAATGTATAAAAAATGTTCAATGCAAATTATATTTAATATCGTCCGGTTAATAAACCACTAGTAGTAAACAAATCAATGGTGTTGACCAAAATGTGATGTTTGCAATGAACAGTCTGTTTTCCTTGAAATATTTTCCCAGGACAATTCTTTGGCCACCGCTATGGTTACTCTTCCATGACAATTCATCAGTGTTTGGCGCCCTCCTTGGTGATACCTGCATGACAGCTGTCAGTCTCTATGGCACTTCCAGATTATGCAGACAAGTCAGTGTACAGTAGGTAGGAAGCCGTGCTATAACGCACTGGGACTAACCTGGCACACGACGGTCGCAATCAGACGCAGCACGGCTTTCAGTCCGTCCACTTCCTGTGGAGTGATCGTCCGCTGTCCAGCCATCGCAGCACCATGGGGATGGTGCGGGAATGTTGCCCCACCGGCGTGTGGCATGGACTGGCGCAGTCCGACGTAGTACTGGTTCAGTGATGTGAAGAAATGATCCCACGACACTGTGCCCATGCCAGCCCCACCTGACAGAGAGCCACCAATACTCCTTCAACAACTGCACAGCAGTGACTCAGTCAGTGCCGGAGCAGTGAACATGTCAAAGCAAGCTTGATTGTTGCAGTGACATCTAGTGATGTATTGGAAATTGCTCCAAAAATACAACAGTGGTTGACTAAACCTCAATAAATAAATAAATAAAGAATGTAATTTGCTAAATTTACATAACCAATTAACCTCTGTGACAGTCAAGCCAATGTAGACTGCAGAAAGCTGACCTGTAGTGGTAAGATAGTACTGTGATAAACTGCGGATCGGACCCCCCTCCAAATTAATCACGCCAGAGCAGTATAAAGCAATGGGAAACAGTAACAACAACAACAGCAACAAGAACGCTGTACCTGCAGCAGCCACGCCATTGCCACGGAGCAGTAAAAAGCAATGGTGGGCGGAGCGAGGTCCATTTGCCAGCCCAGCCAGCATGTTGATGTAGGGCACATACAGTGGGGGCAGTAGCAGGTCACCAGCCAGCCTCACAAACTTGAACAGACTGATCTACACAAAACGCACAACTACACTCTACTCACTGAACTAACAGCTACGTAGACGTAAAATGTAAACTTTCTGGATGCTCCGCAACTATGATCATCCGACCACCAACTGCTGTCCCAGCCAACAGACAACACAGTGTTCGCCGGCTGTGTGTTCAGCTCAACTGCACCTCGTATTTGGAACAGTTTACCAATTACCATTCGAACAGCATCCACTACCAACACTTTTCGACGACACCTCAACATTCATCTTTTCTCTGGCAACACCGCCATCGACTTAACTGTTACCACCCGCGCCTACGATTCGAACTTCTGTTTGACATATGGCGCGTTACAAATGCAGACTACTTACTTACTTACTTACTTACTTGCCAGCACTCGACCATTATCTGCAGATCAAAGTGTCATGGTTCAATGGTTGCCCAACGATCACATACTTCATGTTTCACTCAGCACCAAAGTTTCTACCCAATACTGGCAAATATGAGGCAATTTATGCACAACCCATACCATTCTAATGCCAATTGTAACTTCAGGGTGCCACATCTTTGGGCAAAAAAAATCCAAAAACTTTTCAAGGACTTTCAAATACCTTTTCTCGACGCATTTCTGTAATATTTTACCACGTGACAAACAGATGTTTCTAACATAATATAAAACATTTTCACATTGTAGTAACATCATCTTAAACACAAAATTTTAAAACTTTCAAGACACCATGCCAATTTTGATTTCAAGAACTTTCCAGTAGATGGAAAAATGTTTTCAAGAATTTTAAAGAACCTGTCGTCAGCCACTCAGCCTGTAACTTGATGTTACCTGTCGCTGAGGTGGCTGGCTGTTGGCGAGTGCAGCGAGGCCTCCTGCAGACAAGCTGGTGGACAGGAACTGGGGCACTGGATCTGTGGGACACCAGAATTCCACCGACAATTCCAGACCCAGTGGATCCTTAGAATACAGATCACCGATCTACCACCGAGTGCAAACATACCAGCCAACGTACGTCAACATCATAATTACAGAATGATTCGTGGCAAATCCAGACCCATGGGATCCACTCAGAACAGATCGCCAATATGTCAGTGCTCAAACATACAGCACTACCAATTGTGTTATCAGCGCTGATTGATTCACGGCTGATGCCATTACAAGGTGTATCATAATAAGCAAGTGGAAGTGGAAAAGGTTGAAAGTTACAAGTTGTAAATAGCTCTTAATGAAAACCCACTGCAGAGCTACGCAGTGTCACATGCCGCCAGATAGGATTACAGTTACAGAGTGTAACCAGCCACCAGACACAGGTGAATGTGCTCCACGTTAACTCCAGCCATGCAGGCCAATACTGATCGATTTATCTATCCTAGAAGGATGGAAGACTTGAGTTGACCTTGGTGTTGAATTATTGTCACCAGTGCCAATTTTGTTTATCCGGCATACTAAATAGTGTGCATGTCCGCAGACAACCACTTAAGAGTGACCGGACTGAAAGTTGAATCTACGACATCTCAGTCATGAGTCCCGACACTCCACAATTACACCACCAAGGCACAATAGACCGTAAACAGCCCGGATGGATAACGACACTTCACTGAAGCTTCAAGATGCAATCCAGAACTTGACAGACAACAGACCTGAATGCATTGCAGACACAATTCACCTTAGCAATAAATTGATAAAGGCAAGGCAATATCTGATCATAGCATGTTCAGTTGCTGAAAAAGGACTATCAGAAACATGCAACATTCTGTATGACATATTTACCATGGAGAGCATATGTTCGAAGTCACGTCGGAGGTTTGCCGTGGGTACTAAACCTTCGTTAATGCTTGCGATGATGATACGCGCAGTCTCATCTCCGCTGTTACGCAACTCTTTTGTCTATCACACAACACACGTCTTTTTCATCAGGAATACCAGACAACAGCAGAAATTTTTTTATTCAACTATTGCTTGTTTCTGATGCAAAATATGCGTGAAAATATAGGCAAAATTCAAAATATGAACAAATAAGTCTAGTCAACCAAACCAATAGAACTGTGGAAATATGCCAGATAAACCAAACTGGGATTGGTGGAGATAACAGTAGCTGTAGTACACTGTGTCTCAAAAAAAAACCGGACCCCTATTACGTTTTAAAATAACTCCAACAAACTGTGTCTAAAAATAATAATGATTAGCTGAGAAAATCGTCAAAAGGTACTCAATATCGTTGTGTGTTACGGGCTTATAATATTTCATAAAACGGGGTACCAGCTTAGGTTATTTCGCTTGGTGGAGGTCTGGTCTGGCCTACGGCAGACTGTTGTCGATGACGCAATCGATGAATGGAGAAGACGTCTCCGGGCCTGCGTTCGAGTAAAGGGACAGCACTTTGAACATCTGCTGTAACTTCTGACCATGATGTTGGTAATCAACAGTTTGTTCAACTTCAAACGTTGGCGTTATAACATTTAATGATTTCGTAACTGACGTTGTTGGTTCGTTGGAGTACTGCAGTGCAGTTGCCTCTAC
>Ga0209367_1002375_pt1 | contig 24790 bp, 12 predicted proteins | sample WorMetLIZISLAND2_FD_187412 | JGI IMG/M metagenome (GOLD analysis project Ga0209367, IMG submission 187412) | Marine gutless worms symbiont microbial communities from Max Planck institute for Marine Microbiology, Germany - Olavius geniculatus... ... | reverse complement strand
CTGTAAAAGATTGCCTTAATTCATAAAAACACGGCTTGAATAATCAATACTTAGTTACCAGTAGTAGTCTGTAAGTTAACAGACTAGACTCAATTATTGTCATTTAAATTTCAAAGTTCACTTATTTTTATTATCTCTGAATTGCATTGTCTGAGCTGCATTTTTTATATAACAGCGAAACAATTGGACATTAAACATCCGTAGGCCTACAGCACTAAAAAGTCTAAAACAACACAGTAGGTTACTAGTCTGTGCATACTATGTGTCGGAAAACGCACTAGCAGTGGCGGATCCTGAATTTTGGAATAGGGGGGCGGAAAAAATGCTGAAAAATGCGATCGCATATGCGGAAATCTGCGCTATATATGCGAATTTTAGCATATGCGGCGTATTTTCCACATATGCGATTTTGAAAATGCCAATATATGCGGAAAAATATGCGATTTGCACTTTTTGCCAAATTCGCATATAACCAACATCCCTATCTCTAGCTAAACCGTAATTCCAGGTATACTGCACTTACAGCACTAGTCATCAGGCAAGAAGTTGAACAAATCATGACCAACGTTTTTTTTATTTTCCTGGAATCTATGATTTATAGAGCTCCCGATACGATAAACACCAATAGTAAAGTTATGTCTACAATCCTACTAACAAGTACCTCAACACCATTTGCCACTGGATGTACTATATAATTATTATAACTACATGGCGGGTGCAGATAATGGATAAAGCGTAGAAAAGGAGTACAGTGTACAAAATTGGCACGCGACACATGTGCAATCACACGTTACATAAAAACACGATAACACAATGATTACCGACATACAGAACTCGAAATTGGAAAAAAAGAGTAATGGTATGATGGCTTTCCATTCTTTCCCTTCCTGCCCTAGTCTTTTTAAGTGCAATTTAAAAAATAAATGCAAATCGAAACCAGAATGATTGTTAAACGAACAACCTAGCGCTAATTTGGCCACTTATTGAAACGGAAACATCGACGACCACTTGCCTAAATCTCAGAAAAATGCCCGCAAAAGCATACCGGTACGCCTTTTCTCAGAAAAAAGTGCCGGTACATGCTTTCCAGGCGGCCAAGGAAGTGCCGGTATGATACCATTCCACTTCGAGCCCTGCCAACGTACCATACTTATTTGTATAATGTGGGTGTTTACCAACGTTAAACCAGAAAAGACATCAACGTCAAGTACCAACACAATATTCGGCCATCCAAACAGTTGTCAAACGACTCGAGCATTTACTGTAAATTAGTTGCCATGATAAGCAACTAATCTATCATCATTTTCTTGAAGGTTTTGACATTTGTGACTTGAACCTTCTAATTTTTGAAAGAAATAATGGGAACCAGTTAATCCTGTGCTGGGGAACATTCATGCCAATTATGTACTTGTACACTTTTTTCCTATTAGAAGCATGAGCGGCGCTAGGAATCTGAAGCCAGAGGGTATGGAAATGAAAAAGGCCAGAGCACAGAGGGGACAATAATTTCTTTTGTGTAAGCCAAATGTCGACCATTATATGCAGTTGCTGTGTGCATTAAAAAGACATAAACAGGGTCCAGCGGAGAGGACCTAGTCAAGGGGCCAGGGGGCTTGCCCCCCCCGAAGCTGAAACACTTTTGGACATTCAACGAAAGCCACAAATTTGATATTCGGAAACGGAAAAAGTCACAGATGTCTGTGTTGTGTTGCAAAAATGACGTTTAATAAGTCGCACCTTGACATGGTTACCAGAGGGCACTTTATCACCATCAAAATTTTTCCTAGGGGGGACAGCGGGCGCAAGGGCAAGGGCACGGGGGGCAGCTGCCATCCTAACCCCCCCTCTGATGCCACTCATGTTAGGAGCCTGTAAAGGGCTACATGGACAGATAGACAGACGTGTATAGTGGCTAGGACCATGGCAGCATAATAAAATCACTGCACTAAAAATGTGAAATACCACGGGAGTTTACACCAGTTCTGTAGTTAGGTCAATTGAATAAACAATACAATGAAAATAGAATAAGCTGAATACAGCTGGATAATCAAAATCCGTATGTAAATCACGAGTTATCTTAAACAGAACAGACAGACGCAAAAACCGCTGCCAGGTTCTTCAGCCAAGGTAACAACAGTGATGTCAACTGCAAATAAACGCACTGCATACACCGTGTTTTTTTTCAAAAAAGTTCACCCCATTCTTGTTTGCAATATACTTTTTTGATCGTAAACCGATTTCGATAATATTTGGCTAAATTGTACAGAAAAGCAATTTTATTACAATAAAACATGTACATTATTTTCATCAATAACAGTTTTATGCACACTGACAACAGCTTGCAGCATGAGCTACCAATTCTGACTAATACTTCAAATGGAAAGTGTCAAGTTCAAACAAAAATAACTTCAGTTGATAATCAGGCCAAGGAACTGACAGGACAGTTCAAACAAAGTATGTGTTCAAAGTGCCTTCCACTGACTTTCACCTGTAGGAATTGAGCCATTTGTGCCACTAGCCAATTGCTTCATAAATGACTGACTGGCTAACTGCAGCATCCCAGACCAGACCTATTGTCTGCTGCCTTAGCGACACTTACATCTGTACTCGACGGCTAACAACAATATTAACTAAATAAACGTTTTTACACTGCAAAGACCTCCGGCAGCGTGTATGCTAAATATTATCAGAATCGGTTTAGGCTAAAATAAGTTTAGCACAAATGAAAAAAGGGTGAAATTTTTTAAAACAAATGAGGTCAACAATTGAACATCTGAGTCAAATACATACAGAGTAATACAAATAATCAACAAAATTCAAATACATAAGACACCGGGACCACACACATTTCAAACTTAAGACAAAAACTAAAATTCTACAAAATAAAAAGAAGAAATGCAACGAAAATGGCAACAAAAACCGAGAAGTAAAAATGTCAGTCGGACCAACTAACTTAGTGACCACGTACCAAGTGGGTGGAACATATGCACTTTACATAGATTAGACAACCGGACAGTTTCAAAAATAAGCCTTGACCACTCCAGTGAAAAGTGGTCACGTTAAACACTTGAACAATCGCGGCTAATCATTTCCGAAACTGTCCGATTGTCTAATCTATGCGAAATGCATACCTTTACACTTTTTACGTGCCACCTGCCACATCAGTGGCGTCTTGGGTTAAGTCAGGGGTCTCAAACTCGCAGCCCGTGAAGGCGTTAATTGCAGCCCACAACACATTATCTGAAATTCTAAAAATTTAGGAAAAAAATAAATCGTTTTATTCATTTTACAGCATTTTTCCCAGTAATTCAGCAAAACTACTATTTTTTCTCATTTGCGTTCTCATTAGTGGAACTGCATGCTGATGCTGGCAGCAACCAAAGCTGGCGCTGGCAACTTGGACCATTTCTCATTTCTTCAGGTGGGAGGTCAAAGTGAAGTCAGGCCACAGTGCCTGAAAGATTATGCAGATGTCATTTCTTGATTACTTGCAGAGTTCGACCGATGTTTTCAAAAGTTTAACAGGCCTAATCTTAAACTGCAGCTTGCACTTTTCGCCGCTCCATTTGATGTTGACGCAGAAAGCGTTTCCGAAGTATTCCAGATGGAAGTATTGGATTTGAAGTGTGACAAGCAGAAGCAGAACTACACGGACGTCTTCTGTCATTTGTATTAATTACTGCATTTAATGCATTTTGTCGTCTCTAAAAACAATCCGGCCCCCGACTGAGTGATATCTTGCAGTGTGGCCTGCACCCCCAAATGAGTGTGAGACGCCTGAATTAAGTAGTCGGCAGGGCAGGAGGTAGCAATATTCCCACGGACAAGGCAAATTTCCGACAGAATTCCGACAGACTGCCCAGCCGCAAATTTCCAACAGGGTGCTCAAATTCGACTTTTGCCCTAAATTTCCCCACTATGGGAAAGGAGTTTCAGGCACAAATTTTGCATTTTTGGACAAAAATTTTGGGACAAGAAGAAGATTTTCGAACAAATTTTAAACAACCCAAAATTTAAGGGGAGTGGGGCAATCGCATCTACCATGACGCCACTGTGGCACATGCTGCTGACGCTAATCAAGATGTTGGTTTGGAGGCGGATGTGCTGCTGCCTTGCTGCTGGAGCAACGTGACAACGCCGGCTGCACCCTGTCGACTGCCACGGAAAGCATTTGCTCGGACCGGCTGTTGATACAAATCACCGAGCTGTTCCTTCAACATCTGCTGTCTGACGCTGGGTACCGACTCATCCAACATAATAAGATCATCATCACTCTTTGACACTGGACTGCTGTCATAACACGCAAACAACACCCCAACTTCACCAAAAAAATTCACACCTAAATACACAATTAACTATGTGCAAAAAAGTAAAGTCCTTCCCGATTTACAGGATGGCGATATCTCTGCCTCCTCAGCTCTCAGATAGACACCAGTTTACACTGCAAGACCACCGATAAGGGGCTGGCTGGCACATCTATATCACCAAGATATATCACCAAAAATAGTAATTGTAAAATGTAAAGATAAAGCCCATCCTGAGCCACAAGGTGGCACTTATCTTCTTTAACCCTCAGCCAGACACCAGCTTACACTGTAAGACCACACATACAGAACTAGAGTGCATCACACGGTGTGCCTGTTTACACCCCAGCCAAAGCTGGTACTCATTACACCTACCCACGAAGGAATGGTTAGGCTGAGTTGACCTCAGTGGCGGGCTACATATCGAGATGGTTTATCTACCTACCATCCAAGTACCAATCAAGCCCAGCACAAAGTAACTTAGTTGACTGGGACCAAATTTTTGAAACTTCTTAGGAAGGTCTTTGAAAGACTTCTTTTCCAAAGAAAGTATGCGGATTTTTGAAACTTCTTCGGAAACTTCTTAGGAAGAATTTAGGCAAATATGTAGGAAAGCACTAACCTTGTCCTACACGGAGAAACGAAATTTGTGAAAAGTACACATTGTTGACACTTAGCTTAGACGTCATATTGTGATGAGTAAGTAAAGCAAACTGATGTTTGGTCAACTTAAACAATGAAGTGATGTGTAAATTGCATTTCCCATCGACAAGCTAAGAAGTTTTCAAAAGAAGTTGTCCTAAGAAGTTTTCAAACTAAGGTGATTATGTCACATGGTCATTATAAGCGCATCAGATTGGTTGAACTAGTTTAGGAAGATAAGAAAAGAAAAAGTTCTTTGAAAACGCAAAGAAAACCGTCAAAAATTCGAAAAAGAAAACCGTCAAAAATTCGAAAAAGAAAACTTCTTTGGAATTCCTAAATCATCTGACATAGGAAGATCTTTGAAAAATGTCTTAGAAAAGTTTGAAAATTTGGCCCCTGAATACAACACACTGATTACACCAAGCTATCACAGCAACCAGCAACTAAGATGACGATCAGCTACAACTATGGTAGCCAACCATACTGCCTACGCCCGAAGGCCAGCAGATGTAAAAGTTGTTTCTAACTTACTTACATAATTTGCGAATGCAAAATTCTGGCCACACCTCCAAAGTAATACTAGTAAGCAATTCACAATGTAAGAATTTGGGTGCAGTTATTACCACCGCTTGGAGAAATGACTGGTATTCATTGACATGGTAACCTATTTGTTCCTTCACAGAATTTTCTACTAAGATGTAGCGTTTGGCTTGTAACATAAGTGCAAACATTAGTATGGTTGATTGGCTAAATAGTGACTTGAAAAAAGAAGCGTACCGTGTGTTGGCAGGTGGGTCAGACGAGCTCACTGATGTCGGTGAAGTTGGTGAGGCAGCAGAGCGGGTGTTCTTCCCGTGTTTTGCCGTCCGCACTTCGTCAAGCTTCAACTGAATCAACCCATGGATCCGGCGAGAGTGCAACGTCGCTGCATCACATTTCTGGCGCACAAGATCAAGTTCTGGCGACGCCGTGCCAGCTGTCCTCATTGCCGTGAGGCACTGCTTGTAAGACACTGAAACAAATCACCACGTGGCGCATGAAAGAAGAACTGAACATACATATTTCACACAGATCCAGCAACATGACAGTTTAGGAAATGATTAACCTTGACCCAAGCAATAAAAAGTGGTCACGTTAAACCCTGCATTCAGGTGTTCAAATGAATACTGTTCACTGCAGTGACCAAGGCTAAATGGTTTGCAAAACAGTCTGATTCCTTGATCTATGTAAAAGACATTATACCAGTACGGTGCACTTTTATGTGTCAGCATGCAGCCATTCATAACCTGTAATCTACACCATGTCACTGCACAGAAACTACAGACCATCAACGTGTAAACAAGGAAAGTGCAAATACATATGCAGTACCAGTACAGCAGCAATGGCCGCAATAGTCTAGTATAATAAACTATAATTTCTTCTTCTAATGCACACTACTCCTTTATCAAAATGGGTGTTAATACACAGCAAATAAACTTCAATTCACAAGATGAACAAGAACAGCATAAACCAAAAGTTGGCATACTACAGATAGAAATTTGTTACGCGACAAAAATTCTGATGAAAAATCAACGCACATACTGAAGATTTTTAACACTGTTGCACTAATAAATAGCACACGCATCACAGTCTACCGATATAAATTTGAAAAGTGCTATGGTAACAAATAACTTAACACTTCACTTCCATAATATTAAACTAAAATGGCATACTGGTATTTCTTTCAAGAAACATCACACCTTCTAACTGACACAAATGTTTTCACTGCATCATATCAGATCACCAGCCTCAAAACAGACCAAACGATCATTAAAACCTACCACCAAACTACCACTCGCCCTCATTCAAACAGCATTGAGCATGCGCAGTAAAAGTAACTTAAGATCAGAGATTATACTCATACAGAAGTTATCAGAAACATGAAAGCTATCAATTACCTCCGCCAAGGAGGTAATGTTTTTGCCAGACTTTGTTTATTTGTTTGTTTGTTTGTGTGTCAGCAAGATAACTCAAAAAGTTATGGACAGATCTTTCTGAGATTTCCTGGCAATGTCGGGAAAGGCAAAAACTACCAGTGATTCAATTTTGGGGGTGATCCAGAAGGAATCCTGGATTCTGGATCACTTTGAAATTTTCGTTAACATTGTTTTCAATGGGGCATAAGGGAAACCGCTGCCAAACCAAATATGGTGACGCCACCTGGCGAACAACATGGCGTTGGCGGAGGTCTGCGATCTCTGACTGCGTTCTAGTTACACAGAATGGGCTACATACGTGCAGCCTGGTTGCAGCAGAGCAGTGCAGCATGAAGGTCTCCAGCTGCTTCCTTCAGTTCACGGACCATCATCAGATCATCAGCTTTCCGACGACTTTCAACACATGGCCCACCTACAGGACTTCGACTCGAACCTGCAGCCAATATAAGTTTTTTATTATTATATAACCGATTTAATGCAGCTGCTGTGTATATGTATCATACAAATAATAAACTGGATCACTACCAAAATCTAATTGGTTGGCCCTGCAGCCACTTTCCACTATCATTAAATTGCACCAAAATTCGTCAGTGAATTATTTTAAGACAGAACAAAACACCCAAAAATTAACCTGCAACATTCTTCAGCCGAGGTCACAACAATAATGTCAACTGCAAATAAATGCAAGTGCCTTGTATACCAAAGCACAAATTACCATACCAATAAACTGTAATTTGCTGCTGAACTGACGTTTTGTATAAACTAGCAAATTGTAACAACTCGCCAGATAAATATTCGACATGATGCACAATTCCAGTCTCTGTTGTGGTTATGCTAACAGTATAATAACAAAATATGACTGCATAAGCTGGCAGTTTGGCTCAAGTCTCAATCAAAATAGTTATCTCCGCCAAGGTGAACGTAGTGAACATTGGAGGAGATTAAGAGATTGGACGTTCTGTCCTTCTGTCCGTCTGTGTGTGTGTGTACATGATGACTCATAATAGCAATGACGTCATTGCACCAACAGCTGCTTAGACGGCTGTTACTTTTCCCTTCCCTTTCCTTGTTGTAGGCGTAGCAGTAATAATGTTTAAATTACTTTACTTGGCCAAGATATGCGTCTCACGTCACGAGCACCTTCTAGTATCCATAGTTCCCAACTCATGTTGTCATCTATGAAGATATTCGAAAATAGTCGAGTAATTAGTTTTAAGATGGTAGATGAGGCTGTCTGAGTGACAAAACTCAACTCAAAAATTCTTAAATAGCCTCTGCCAGTCTGCCATACTGTTTCGCAGCTGGAAGTGGTTCTAGTGCTTCACACAAATATGCATTTATGTCCATATTATGTGTTTGTATTAAATCAAACAGTTTAAACAGAACAGAACAAATTAATTCTATTCTGTTTATACTGTTTGATCTAATACAAACACATGACATGGACATGAATGCATCACAGCAGGTGAACTATACAAAACCTGCATACGCTAGCTCACAATCGATGCAAACTGCACAGTGCCATAAAATGTCACACTGTGAGTGAAGTTGTATCAGCAAACGATAACTGTGTATGAGTAAACAAACGATCCATACTAATAGAAAGTTAAAAATTTCTGACAAGATAATGTTCATACAAACACAGAGTCTGTCCAATGCATTTTGACAGTTTACAGTATATGTCTGTATAAATATAATCAGTGAGCTGTTTAGACTGGTAGAAAAAAATCAAACAGTTTAATTTCAAATTGTACAGCAGCAATGATCCTTTCATCCTTCTCTAACTAAACAACAGACATTGTCAGTCACGAGACCATTTGCTTCATTATAAATGGTCCATCTTCACCATGCATTTATCTTGCCCCTTTATGGAGATATGGCGCCTCAAAGATAATGGGGTCACGACTTTGATCTTTTGGGGTCACGTGACGTCATCGGTCACGTGACCATTCGACTCCGGGGGCCGACTTCCTATTCATGGTCCATGGTGACCATGCGTCCATCTGGCACCGTTATGGAGATATGGCACCTCAAATATTGGACGCATGGTCCTGGACACAGAAAGAAAGACGGAAGAATGGAAAGAAAAAAATAAGGGGAGGGGAAAGGGAAGGAAAAAGGAAAGTAGAAAAGAAAAAGAAAGGGAAAAGATAAAAGGAATGGAAAGTAAAGGGAAGGGGAGAGGAATTGAAAAGAGAAAGGGAAAGGAAAAAAGGGGAAGGGAAAAAGGAAGGGAAAGGGAAAGGAGAAAAGGAATGGAAAGTAAAGGGAAGGGAAATGGAAAAAAGGGAAAGGAGAAAGGGAAAGGGGAAAAAAAGCGGAAAGGGAAAGGTAAAGGAAAGGGGAAATGGAAGGACAAAGGGAAGGGATAGGAGAAGGAAAAGAGAAAGAGGAAAGAGGAAGGAAAAGGAAAAAAGAGGAAAGGGCAAGGAGAAGGGGAAGGAGAATGGGAAGGGAAAGGGGAAAGAAAGGAAAGGTGTAAGGAAGATAGCTTAAGAAATGTAGGACACACGGACGCACGCACGGACACAAAGGTGATTTTATACTCTGTCCAATGCTATGCATTGCATTGGACAGACAACAAAAGCTTCACAGAAGACCTAGTTATATATTCATGCATCCGTACGTAGCACAATGTGTTGGCGTGTTTCTTTTCTGGTATATTTAAATAATTCAACTGAAAACTGCAGACTGGGCCAGCTGAGTGAGTTTCACCTACAATCATTACCGGGTGTCGATACACTGCTGAAAATATTAAAACTGTGGCATTTGGCAGGTTATGTATACATGAAATTCAATCAACAATGAAAAGTCTGCAGTCAAACAAAGTATACAAAAACAATAGAAACATGACCACCATATACCTGGCTGTGGAATATATGCAGTTGACAATTTCTGTCCTTGAAACTGGCCAACCCTTCCATACGGAAGACCTGGGTGTGACGGAACTGCACGAGCGCCACTGTCTGGGCTAAACTGCATAAGTGATGGACTGGCTAGGCCGGCAATGGCAGGTATCCCATGTGTGGTCATATCCTGGTGGGCTACGGACGTCGTGGGTGGGCTTGGCAGATCAATCATACTCCAGTCAGACAGACTGCTGTCAGACTCAGCTGAAGACGTTTCTGCAGCATTACTCCTAGGCGTCACGGTGTAAGCTTCTAAACAGCTTGGCGGAAACTGGTTAGCTGCAGACGGCATATTTCGACTAAAACCAAGAGCCGCTTCTTCGTCCTTAATTGCATGTTCTAAAATTGAGAATTCTTCTTCATTAAGAGCCAATCCATTGATGGCACTGCACACACCCGACTGTACATCTATTCCGGGCTGCACAGCAGATGACACAGTAGCAGGAAGCAAAGGCACATTAGTTCTACTGTTGGAAGCATGGCACACTGAAGGCGGAATGGTGCCAGATGGTGCAGACAAAATGGAGGATGCCTGTGGCAATGGAAAAACATTTCTTGGAGGACCTATCGGTGGATAACTGGGTTGAAACATTCCAGCAGGCACCTGCTGACTGCCGTTCACATTATGATGAAGCCAACCACCAACGGGCTGGAAATTGGTGGGAGCTGGTGAGAAGCTAGGCCTGCAGATTGGAATGACAAACCCAGCCGGCTGTTGTGGAATGGCATGTCGGTGAGATGGGGGCATGAAGTACACTGGCAGCTGTTTGGAATGGATGCCACCGTTAACAGCTAGACCAGATATGACAGCCTGCTGCTGGCTGTTATGCGATGAAGCAGTTGACACAGTAGAATGTGGACATGGCACTAAAGGTGAAGGCAGTCGACCTACATGAACCCCGTCTCTAGCAACACCCATGGGTGAAGCAAACATGAGATCACGCGAAGACGGCTGTCCACGTGCTGTCCCTGTGGCACTGACGTCTGACAAGCCGGAACTAGGAGCAACCGGTGGATGAATGATGGGCGATGATGTGAAAACATTACGGCAACTGTTGACAGAGTTCTGTGTAGAACAAGTGGATGAAGTTATCGCAGATACGACTTCACTTGCTGCTGAACAACGTTTACGCAGAGGCTTTGGCTTCGAGCTGCTACCATTGTTGTTGGTGTTTCTAGCAGAATTTTTCTCTTGGAAAACTGCAACACAACAAAGCACTCTTCCTATATTACCACCAAAACAACGCCACCACCACTACCATTGTTACCACTTACCATCATCATCGTCATCATCACAGACTTATAATGTGCATATGTACAGTAAAATCAAGCCATTGTGCAATACAAAGTCACAACTGTGTGATGAAAAATATTATGCTAATGATATCGATAATTTTTCAAACATGAATTTAACCATTTTCCCCTTCAAATACTTCTTCACAGACAATTCCAGGACTTATGGTCCATTCACTGAACTTTTCTTGACAGTGTATGCTTTATGACACTGTATGATATACTGGGTGGCCCATAAAAACGTCCCGAACTTTGCGTAACTACAATGGCGCATACACTTTATGGAAATAAATTTCCTTTCACACATTTGTAGATCAGTATGTACTCTTACTTACTTATAAATTTTAGGGACGTCATTATTGATGCCAGTGAATACCGCTCAATGACGTAAGGCATATTAAAAATCAAATTATGTAAAGACAGCGTTGCATTGCCCCGCATCAAAGCAACTAAAAATTATCTGTCAGATAACACCTTCAACTTAATCAGCTCATAAGAATGGACATTGCATTCGCCAGATTTGACTCCGCTAGATTACTTAGTTTGAGATATCTTGCAAGAACTCGTCTATGAAGGAAAGCGTGAACCATTTGCGAACCTCAAAGATCTTCAGAATGGTATCGGAGACATGGCATGTTGTCGACATCAGACAGTCAAAATCAGAAAAGCCATGCTGCGGTGAAAAACACGTTTAGCAGCAATGGCAAAGCAGAATAAATGAGCTATTCAGCACATTTTCTGCTGATCAGTTGACTGATGACTTGGCCTACTGTGACGTTCTGACGTACATGTAGCCTGCGTACGAGCGGCAACTCAAATGATGAGCCACTTGCAAAATTTGCTTTATGATGTGTAACACTATTTTCTTTGTATCTCAGCGAATACAGAAATGTTTTAGGCGAAAATTTCTAGACATATTTGAAGACGTTTGCCCACTACGTACGTGTTATCTTGCTGATTTATTTTAACTAATCCACTGCATAATGCATGCAAAGGTTCGGGACGTTTTTTGGGCCACCCAGTATTTATTGAATATACAATTTACAAGGCAAACTTCATGGCCACAATAAATCTGTGGTCAAAGCGACATATTCTAAGATAAACGCAATAAGTCTAACTCCTAAGAGTCATATGAGACACTAGCACTATCAGCTTGGTCCAAAGGCTGGCAAGTGAGTAGTGCTGTGCTACATTTATGAGATGAATTGGGCGACCACATGCAATAGCTGACAGCTATGCTATGATGACAGCACCACACACATCGCTGTGGTTACTACATGCCCCCCCCCCAAAAAAAACCTGTGCCCGTGTTATTTCTTGAATAACTCCGTGAAACACTGACCGAATATGACTTCTGCATTTCACAAGGTAGTGTAAGCAACAGTATTAAGGTGAGGTGGGCAAAACTATAGTTATTCATGTCAAGTTTTTTTTTGCGACGTTGCACGCCAAAAATGATTAAAATTGACCAGTGCTGCAAAAAGTTATTCAAAAAAATAACACCGGCACCGTTTTTTGGGGACCTAATTTACTACTATAGAAAGGTGCTAGTTGCCTGCAACTGGTGAAGAGACAACACTGTGAACAGTGTACGTCTGTGTCGGAGCAGTGCGGGTGTTGATGAGCGGAGGGCGCTCTCGCTGGTACAGCAGCAACAGAGGCTGGTAGCGACCTCGGCACATCTTCTCCACCACACTCTCCCACTCATCTCCAATCTGACCACAACAAACTCAAACCCAGCCTGGCCATTCCTATGGAATAGGCAAATCAAGCACTGGCCTGACAGGATGGGATTAAGGTCAGGTGCATTCACCCGTATCAACTCAGCTCCGCTCTTTGTACGAGATGAGTAAATCAAGTACCGGCTTGTGTGGCTGGCGTTAAAGTAGAGCACGTTCACCCGTGTCATGCGGCAGGTAACATTATGTGACCCCACGTGGCAGGTGATGCTTCATAGCTCTGACTCTGAGATGTGTTCACATGGCATAGCAATGCAACTGGTGCGTGATGAGATCTTTATTGATCGTTTTTTTTTTGCAAATTTGCGGCAAAGTGCAACATATATAAATTTTGTAAAAAGCAATTAATATAGTAGTAGTACATTAGTATAGTTTGAGTATTAGTAGTACTAAGCAATAGTTATACTACCTTCCCTACCCAAGCCCAGCAAAGATGGCAAAGACATAACAGTTTGACATCTTCTTTTTTGACATAAGGTGCACGAAGATGGGCCTCACCACAAAATAAAATTATCAATGCCATAAATGGTTAAAACAACATAATATATTGCAGAATCAACGAATGTGTTAAAAACATCAATGCCAATAAAGTTCAGAATTACTTCGGATACACAGGAATCATCGAACGATATCCAGGTCTTGCGTTTGGAATGAAAGAAGAATGTGGAATTATGTTTGCCATAGTAGCAGACGACGCCAACTAGCAGAAGATCAATGTCATTATTACTGCTGACAGCAAAGAGCTGCACAAATAATCAAACACAAACATTTATACATGTACGAACAATGCACAATATTGCCATACTGCTCACGAGATGTGGCTGTCCACGTAGCTACAAACCTGCTTATTTCTAATTTCAGCTGAAAGTTCACTTTTGCACCCTAGCACTTGAGTGACGAGAAGGATCGTAATAAATTGGGTCAAACTGCATTTATGCAAGTAGAGATGTGCATCATTTTCTGAAGGTTTTTGATGTCCAGTAACATTCTGAATTGAAAAATGGCACTTTAATTACTCCTGCTCAGAGGGACATTCACACAAATTCAAGTTTTTCAGTCTTTTTTGTTTTTTTACTTAGTAGCTTATGGGACAGAGCGACAGACAAATAGATATAAGACAAACGAGAAAGCCACGTATTTAGGAATTGCAATCCTGGGATCCCAAATTCTGGGATACTGGGATCCCAGCCGTTTTTGCCAATACGAAATCCCGAAATTGGCGAAGTCTCGATCACGGGATTTCGGGATCACAAAATGAGTAAAAATTGTACTTTTTCGTGTGTTAAATAATAAACATAAATTTTTTAGCCATCTCATGAATATAATATTTCATGTGTGCACAAATACTCCATGCTGCACACTGCCAGTCACTGTCACTTCCTACAGTTCAGATATATTTTCCGTAGCGGCCTATATTACATCCTATGCATGAAATAACTCATTTGGGGATACCAAAATAACAACAAATCTGTAAGCCTAATCCCGTAACGAAATCCTGGGATTACAAATTTCTCAATCCTGGATCCCGGGATTAAGAATTCGATCCCGGGATTGCAATCACTACATGTATTGCAAGAAGACTTATATATTTTTCTACTCACCAAATTCAGTTTTCTTAGCAACTTAGGTTTTTAACAGTCTGAAAATTGACAATGTGTTTCATGTCACTACCTACTTAAAAATAAAAATACACACATTTCACAAAACAATAAAGCTACGACAATATTATATTTCACCACACACTTCTACATCCAGCTAGGCACCATATGCAAAAAGCCACAAGTCAAATTATTTGACCATTAAATGCAAATTACTGTACCAAAGGTCCTTTGTTGCAAACATTTACAATACATGTCCACGAGATTACATTTTGTAGTGGGAGTGGTTTCTACAACATAGACACTGCACTAGACAATGACATAATTTGTGTAAGTGAATTCTCAATTCAACATAATCTTACATCACTCAAGCGAATCTTTGTGTCGATGTATCGTACGAAGCTCTGGACATGCTCAGTATCTGGTAGGTCCGACTCCCAGATTAGACCAATGCTCACGACCGACGGCGTATTCAGCACCGACCGAACCATTTCTGCCCGACGTCCGCACTTTGACTGCATCAAGATAAAAGTTCTTAGCAACTAGTGTCATTATGGTTTCAAATTTTACACTACCGATCAGTTTTCGCTTAGTCTTATTGGTCAACTCTTTGGTAAATCCATATTGTCAGTTTTATAACATCTGCTCTGTTCTGGAATGTTACATTTGTTTTTTTCTCTACAATTTGAACTCTGAATGCTAAAATTCAAATCAGACTTTAACTCTTGTACATCTCCTCTAAGTGGACAAACTACCGACAATTTCTCATAACCGATATGGGTTTGGGATGCAAAAAACCTACATCACTTCACAATGAAATGGATAATCAGAGAAATAAGATCAGATAATGATTTAGAAAATACTTCAATGTTGTGAGTGACGAGAGACTGCTAGATCTGGTTTTACATATTACTCTATAGAAACAGATTTGAGGACTGGCCTTGCCAGGCAAGCAACCAACTGGCCCAATTCGATACAAAATAACAACAGATAAGGAAACGGCAGCTGCAACTCGCTAAAAACTTCCTTTTTGTCGGTACGTATAATATACAATCACAAAATTGTTCCCCAAAGCATGCACAATGCCCACTAAAATTCACCAAAAAAACGAATGTTTAAAAACTACAAACGCAGATAAGCAAAAAGACAAAAAAACACGCTACACACTGGACAGTTTCTGACAATCTCTCCGTTGCTGAAAGCAACTCTCAGTCGATGGCCAAAGCTTCTACCAGCAGCCTTAGCAGTCTGGGAGCTGAAACAAACACCGCACTGCAATGTCAACACACAACATGAGCAAATGGTGACAAACTGGGGTGGCACAACAGCAAAGTGTCAAACCTATGATCAAGATATCGCGGGTTCGACCCCTGGTTAGCTTGCTATGTTCACCAGCCTTTTGCCTGACCATTGCGTTATATCATCGAGCCACTGACGCCTTGTCCACCTTGCCGCATCATGCCCGGCACTGTGCCATCACATCGTCCGCCTAGCGGAGAATCATGATCAGTATCGACGCTTCGTATTTGAGGCCGCCAACGCCCGATCTCCGGGTACGGCAAACTTCCAATAGCTTGCTATACAAGTGGTCACTACTTGGATGAGTGACTGTCTGTGGACTGGTAAACCATCTAAGTATACAACAACACCAAGGTCAACTCAGCCTTCCATCCCTCTGCAGTAGGCAAATTGAGTACCAGCCCAACTGGCTGGGGTTAAAGCAAGGAACGTTACCCTGTGTCGGGTGGCAAGTGATCCCATACGGCAGATAACGTTCCACGTTAGTTGTGTGCTGGGTTTCCATTTAACCCTTTAACCTTTAAGAGACATTGGACAGCAACAGCTGCTGAATCCATGATTACTGATGATGACGATGCTGAGATATAAAGAAAGAATCATATGATACAAAAACTCACACGATCAGGCGTGTTGCAATGTAGTGAACAAGTTGAGTGTAAGATGCTGCCTCTGATGTGGCACCACAGTTGCAGACCAACTACATAAACACAATATAGGTACTGCTTTCTTCTCAGTACATCAATACACTAAAATGTCAACACAAATGCCATTTTAAAAGCTGATCAAATTTTGTTTTCATTTTTCATGCCAACAACGATAATTAATGATGGTTTTATTCACTTTCACTCTCGACGTGAAATGTCACGGGCATTTTCATGTCAGTGACAAATCAGATTGAATGTCAAAAATGCCTCTTTTTGTTTCAGGTTCAGGCCAAAAATGAAAACTTCAAATTCAACAGCCATTCCCCCTCCAAAAAAATCCCTGACTGTGCCAAAACTCTCCCTACCAATAAACACCTCAGACACAATACCACTAAGTCAGCCTCAGGCATCCCCGTTGTTAAGTATGCTTAATCTCCGTGAACACACACTGCTTCGTCCATTCTGAATCATCTCTGCGTTCAACATGTCCAAGCCACACTAATCTCTAAAAACTTTGTTTAATGGGTATTTTATAAATCATGCACAGTTGACATGCTAACTGGTTCCAATCTCAATAATTCGCTAAGATCTGTATTTCTCTTTCTGACTTGCAAATTAAAAACATCGGTTTATCTGAGCACACTCATTTCATTTCTATTTCTATCCTCATTTTTTTGTAATAGACATGTCTCCCTGTCACCAAAATAACTCGATGCTACTTACTATGCTCACCAAACAGTGGCATGAACTCAGATTTCTAAACTTATAAAAAGAAAATTAAAAGCCAAATTATTTCTAACTAACAACTCTGCAATCCAACTGAGTTGTAGAACAAATAACAATGCAAATTCCAATCTTTTTACATTACAAACTGTACTGTTCGTATTGTTACAGCACCTGTTCAACAAGATTCATAGCAAACATCTGATGGGTGATGCAATGAGGCTGGCTGCAGGAATTCTCAGGGCATCCATGGGCCACATGATGATGTAGCATGACAAGCAAATTCTCCTGCAAATATGAAAAATACCCAATCTTACAAAATCTTGGTATTTTTTCATGTTCTTAAATTTACAACTGGTGTTTTAAAAAGATAACATTCATGCTGTCGACAAGCACCTGTCATTACCGCAGAGTGAATGGAGTACAACGACCCTCTGATTAAATATTTTACCTGTCAAGTGGTATAAGCCTAATATAACAAAGCTAATACTAAAATTTTAACCGAGGTTTCAGCAGACGAAAATTTTGCATCAGAATCACAGATCAGTGTTGATAACACACTGCAATGCGGTTGTTAATTTTTACTCCCTTCATATAATTACACGGTACTTGATAAATCAAGGTAAATGACACGATTCTAAGAAGTTACAAATGCATCTAAGTCAACTTGTGTCAGACGCTAACATGTATCAAAATTCGTAATAATTTGGTGAAATCACATTTGAAAACAATGTGAGATATTTTAAGACACAGCAGTGGACATATGCTTAAAACATCGTGTCTGTTTCCATGGGTGATCATGCGATTAATGACAGACAAGCAAACTACCTAACCAGCTGCCAGGTTAACTCAACCCAGTGGTTATCCCTAAATGAGTAAGATCTGCATCGAGTACCAACCACCGCTGGGACATAATCACTTATGTTGCACGATGTGCTAGTCCCATATCTGCAGTCTAGTTGGTGTCTGGCTGAGAGCTAGGGAAATGAAGATCGATGCCACCATATGAATCGAGAAGGACAGTTATGGGGTGTTCACATGATCCAGCAAACGTCCAGGAAACTTCCAGCAAATGTATTCAAAATACACGTGGATTGCTGGACGTTTGCTGGAAGTTTGCTGAACGTTTGGTGCCATATGTTATAATGGAGCAGGATGTTTGCTGGACCTTTGCTGCTATATATTATAATGGAGCTGGACGTTTGCTGGAAGTTTGCTAGATCGTGTAAACATCCCATTACTTTTTCATGTTACTTTGCATACGTGGACATAGCATGACATGACAGAGCACAAATAACAATCTATTGCCATAATATCTATAAAACACAACACAAATGAACAAGAGTGCATACATGCAGTTAATACATTACACTTACAAAGCACTCCGCAGCATCATCCATATTCCGCATCTGAAACTTCTGCTTTTCCCGAAACGTCTCAGCTAGAGCGACACGCAGCGCTAACGGTGGCAATGTGCGTTCTTCACTGAATTCAAACTGCGTAAAGATCACCTAAAAACATCAAATCTAACAATTAATTCACACAACACACACATACAGGTTAATAATAACTCTCTCTGACAGACTGAATTAGTATTTGTCATGACTAGACCGTTTTACGAGGGCATTCATAAATTTTGTAGCAGGCCTCTATAAGGACACATGAATTAAATGGCTCTAACAATTTGACAGTGTTTGCTTGCACATTTCTCAAACATTACTGAGTGGCCCATATATCCCTTTGTAAGAGCGGAATCTACAGATGCAAAATGCACCAACTACAACCAACAACAAATGATGCATGACTTCACTTTGAATTATCTCCGCAAATAAAACTGCTGGGCCATGCAGTACAGGTTTTACGGTTAGTCACCAGGGGCGGTATGCATAACAACGTCGTAGATTAGTTTGGACGTAAGGCCTACGTCGCGACTAACTACTTCCAAACTAGAAAGTCACGTCCGATGGCATGCAAAACGATGTCGCAGAGAGCGACTAACTACTACCGACGTAGTTGACGTCGGGTAGTTTGACTCTGGAATTTCCTGGCTAAACGCACTCTGCTTTGGCCGGCCTGCAGCTAAAAATAGATATGGCTTGACTTGTTATCTGCTGCAGTCTCGGGCGTGCTCGAGCCTAGTTACAGCTCCATGATCTAAGTAAGAATGCGCGATGCGAATAAATGAAATTTATCAAATGCTAAAAGTTTTATTTAGCAACTTTTAATACTGCAATTAGTTTCAATAGTGTAGTTGACTCGACAGAAGTCTTTTACAACGCATGACGTGATTGCAGCTTCTCCTTAGCGACGTTAGTTTACATTGACAACGACCTACTAAATATTTACGTCCGGTCACTGGAGCGACTAGCGTTAGTTTGGACGTAGGCGTCTGACTAGTACTACGTTGTTGTTATGCATACCAACCTAGCACTATGCCCGACGTAAATCGATTTTAGTTTGGAAGTAAAGTTACAACGTTGTTATGCATATGGCCCCAGAACGTAGACTACGGTCTAGCACTAGTCTGGCTGGGGTTTATTGTTTTACTTTATTTCTTCATAAAGGTTATCCAGATAATAAATAGTCTGAGCAATACCAAAAAGATAAAACACTGTCTGAGATAAAACTATCTGATGCCAGGGTTGATAAAAATCATGATTTTTAAATAAAAATCAAAAGCATTGATTTTTTTTATTTAAATCCGATTTTTTTGATTTAAATCGATTTTTTTGATTTTTACGCACAAGAGCTAGCTAGCGCTATAGCACATATTAGCTATGGTAATTCTGTCTCTGTGTCCGTCCGTCCGTCACGACCCAGTACCGTTTCAAAACCAGTAGAGATAGAGACTTCGCGTTTTCGTGATATGATAACTTAGTGTCTCTAGTATTTCGTGACACAATTTCATGTAACTGGGTGAAAGGGTCCCCACGAACGAGGGGGCAAAAAAGGGGCACCCCTCCTAAAAAGACGTTAAATTCTACCACTACTGGCTCGTCTAACATGAAAATGGTTGCAGACAGGCACAGACATGCTGCTTATCATAACAAGCACTGACAACAAGCTTCTTAGTTAGAAATGTCAACATCGTTGACCTTGAATGACCTTGAACTCCCAAAATAGGGGGTTTTAGTGAATTTTTTGCGATTTTGAGCTGCGACACACATTTCAAGAGTGAATTGCAGCGAAATGGCTGGAGATAAACCAAGACAACCTGCATGTGAAATTTTCAGCATTGAATGTAAATTTCAGCAGTCCATGTTCGAACCCTCTAGATTCAAAGAGGCCTGCGCACGTGGGTGTCAAAAAGGGGTACCCTTCTAAAAAGTGTTTATTTATCCGCTGTTGTCTTGTCTAGTGTGCACAGTGCACAAAATACCAATAACAGATTGCAAACTGAAAACAGCCATCACATTTACACAAAAATTTGTAGGTTTATATTCAGTGATTTAAATCATGACTTTTATTGTTGATTTAAATCATGATTTAAATCGATTTAACTCAATGATTTAAATCACTTGATTCAAATCGCATCAACATTCAACCTTGTCAGATGCAGAGCTGGCCAGAGAACATGGCAACTACAGCATATGCAAAATTAAATAAACGGAGACAAAACCAATGTCTAACCTTCAAACCGCAGAAAATACAAGAATATCCAATATGTGCATGATCCGACAGCAGTCGGAAATTCTGTCTGAATGCATCCAGATGCCATAACACCTGCACAAAGTACCTGTAATTGCTTCTGAAATCCAGCCAATCATTGAGGAAATATTTTGCTAATACTTCACGTAAACAAAAGCAGAAGTCTTAGCTGAGCTCATAAATTTGGTGTTCAGTATGAGCTTGGTTCAAATTTAAGTTTAAGACTAAAATGTCAAGCTTAAAATTTATTGTTAGTACAAAAACTGACAAAGAACTAAAAAATATCAGTTATGTATTTTAAACATTTTCTGCAGCAAAATGTTAACAAAAATATTATTAAGTGCTGGTATTGACCAAACAGAAAAAAAATGATAATTTGCACTAAGAAACTTCACAAAATCATAATAAATAAGTTTGTCAGTTCACAACTAGGCAGTAGAAGTGCTACCTTACCTGCACTGCGCTGTTAAGGAAGCAGTTATTTTCGCCCACGGGATTCAACAATCCTTTTGTGTCAACTATTGACATGTGTAGCAGATCTCGACGCCGTGAATGCTCATTCTCGTCATCAGACATTGCGGCTCACAACACTGGTCTGTCTTATCCAACCTGCTGGCGTCTTGTTTGCTGGTAGACAATGAAAGCTGCTGATGTATGATGATGTCTGTAACAAATAAACGACATCAGTAAATTAAAAGTACCACAAAAACTGCCTAATATCTTTAGAGTCTATAATAATAAGTAATGAGGGCGACGACAGGCCAAAAACCAAAGTTATATTGTGCTTGGTTTTTGTATGTATCAGTCTGATAAATCATTCTACTGGTGCAAGCTTCAATATTTGACTTTCATACTAATCTCACTTGAAGTGGCTTCAAGGTTACATTCAGTAACCTCAACCGAAAACAAGTTAGTGCACTGGTTTTTCAGACCATGAGATTTATGCTCTCCTTGCTAATTTTACTATTGTTTTATGCATAGGCACGAAGTACAATGACCCGTGTAAGCAGTGTTTCGCTTTCCAAAATAGTGACAGCGCGCAGCCATAAATGTCTATGTCCTGACAATGATTTCACCCTGTATTACAGTCTGCTGCAAAGACTCATCAGAAAGACACCCCTGGCTTACTGAATTACCGGCCTACTGCGGTATGCCTGAAAATCGCAGGATACCGCAAAACAGCGCAGGACTCCATAGAAAAACCGCAGGACTCATAAATGATAACCGCAGAACAATTTTTTAGATGTGAAAACAAGACAAATTTAAATAAACGCCGCTAGACAATTCAAAAATGACAAAATCAGCACTCCACCAGATGCCTAGAAACACCGACACTGAGACGCAGGCCACATACCTGGCCGCCAAGGGTGCGTATGCTGTATACGTGCACCGGGATGCTTAAATTTACAATGTGCATCACTCATGTTGTCAGTGTTTGCACATTCATTCATGCCACTCCCATTCTCAAATTCTGTACTGGCTAAGCTTACAATCAATGCATTTACCGGTATGTGTCCTGCGGTTTTCTTGCACATCCTGAAATATTAGTATCATCACACAACCGTCATATGTGGCTATATAATGCTCTGAAATTAAAGAAAAAGCACAATGATACATTCAGATCGGCGATCTGAAAGACCGATAAAAATTGATACGTTCAGATCGCCGATCTGAACGTATAATTATCGAAAGAAAAAAAACGGCCAAAGGTTAACAACCTGTCCACAGATCATTGCATTCTAAATTACTTTTTTGCACACTACTTCGTCTTAATAGTCGATATCTGAAATAAAATTTGCGGGTTTTTGCTTAATTTTGCTCACGAGCGATTTAAAGTGGCCCGGTGTTACCGATGGCCTACTAGCCATCGGTAACACCGGGCCACTTTAAATTGCTCGTGAGCAAGAACTTCGCTTAGGGTTGGGGTTAGGGTTAGTGTTTAAGGTTAGGGATAAGGTTAGGGTTAGGTTTTAGGGTTAGAGTTAGTGTTAACGATGTTATCTGTTCATATATTTCACAATCAACTGCTCCAATTTCATCCAACTTCTCACAATAAACAAACGTAAAATATGCACGCAATATGCTTAAAATAGCTAAATACGTTACGTTACTTGTTCGTGCCTGGTCTTCCGGTTTAGAATGTTGACGTCATGGTTGACATTAAAAGTTCACATTTCTGTTGCATAAAATGACAACCTACGTTTATCAAAAACAGTTATATTAATGATTTCAACGCTGATCCAACAAAAAAGGTAAGTTTAATACGTTACATCGAACAGAATTTCGCTAAAATTATGCATGACGTCGCATTGGCTATAGAAAGGCATAATGCCATGCTATGCTAATTCTTGCAGTTTTACTGTAAAAAATCAACACTCAACAAAAAAAATAACAAAAAAACCGCCAATTTTATTACAGATAACAACTCATAAGACGTAAATCTTTGCAAAAACGCTTTTTGAATCACTAAAATTAGTGGACAGGTTGATAACCTTTCGCCAAAAAAACTATAGTTTGACTGTTTTCAGCACTTTTTGGTGATTATTCAAAGTGTCCTACGGTTTTCAGTCATACCCGCCTACTGCTGCTATATAGGCCTCCTCCAGGCTAGTTACCCAGTATGTACCGAAAAGTTGCTTAGTGCCCACTTGTTAAAGCAACAAATATGTTAAAGCAACTCGGTAAAAGTGAATAACGTACACTAATCAATGAAACAAAACAAAATAAGTTAAACCACGCATAAGCACGCATAAAACTAGTCACTTCCCATGACGTCATTTGTTTGTTTACATCTTTGCTTAGGTCTAGTTAAATACCGATAACTACCGAGAGCAAGCAATTGCGATACCGATAATCCGAAACCTTTTAATCATCATGGCCTCGCCGAAGTGACCCCACAAAATGCGGCGTCCCGTTCTCTCCCACTCCAATCCAAAGTCCAAACTTAAATTAGTTTAATAATTGGGGCAGCACGTGGGCGGAGTTTAGGTTCTGTCGACGAAAGCTGACATGTAGCGTGTGTACGTTCGCCGTGGAGGTGTCTGCGTGTGGTCCCGTTGCAGTTTGCCGGTTTTGTTTGACGTGATCGCTGATAGCAATTAGTGTGAAAGTGTTTTAGAAACTATTTCAGCAGCTGCGTGATTCACCGAAATCATGGCCTATTCAATTGTTCAGCGCGGGTCGCCAAACACGTTGGAATACCGGGTGTATTTCGGTAATAACGGTGACTGGTTTACCTAAGTGTAGGCCTATGCGTGCGGACGAATCCAGTGATAATTTGCATTTTGTATTTGTATTAGACAGATTTGACTAGTGGCTTCTATCCCTGTTAAATCTGGAATCGAAATCGGTTGAAACCGCGCATGTCCTCACATACTTTCTGGCTCAAGTCCACCCCCCCCCTTTCAGGCTCTTTGCACTTTCGGTTTCCCCCTCTATCCGCTCCTTATCTCTTCCTCTTTTCTCCCCTTTCCTGTGCTTTATCTTCCGTTCCTTCTGCGTGTAAATTGCCTGGTGAACTAGAAAGCAGTCAGAGCCCGCAGACCTCCGCCAAGGCCATGTTGTTCGCCAGGTAGCAGCACTATATTCGGTTTGGCAGCGGTTTCCCTTATGTCCCATTGATGCAGTGTTAACGAAAAATTCAAAGTGATCCAGGATTCTTTCTGGATCACCCCCAAAAGTGAATCACTTGTAGTTTTTGCCATTCCTGACATTTCCAGAAAATTTCAGAAAGATCTGTCCGTAACTTTTTGAGTAATCTTGCTGACACACAGACAGACAGACAGGCTAACAAACAAAGTCTGGCAAAAATATAACCTCCTTGGTGGAGGTAAAAATACAAGGGTCGGTTTAATCTGCTGAGCTGAGCTGATCGCTGAGCTGATCTAATTTCTGTTGGTAAACTGCTGATCCAGAAATCGCTGATCTGTTCAGATGAGAATCTGCTGAGCTGATCCGCTGAGCTGATCTGGAAGTGGCTGATCTAGCTATGAAGCAGGTGTGCAATATTAGG